>Ga0115556_1000506_pt1 | contig 25659 bp, 19 predicted proteins | sample COGITO_mtgs_1104_5_FD_87282 | JGI IMG/M metagenome (GOLD analysis project Ga0115556, IMG submission 87282) | Pelagic marine microbial communities from North Sea - COGITO_mtgs_110414 | ecosystem: Environmental > Aquatic > Marine > Epipelagic | place: Germany:Helgoland, sampling site Kabeltonne... | reverse complement strand
GTTCCTCTCCTTCTCTCCGTCATCGTAGTTGATGTCGTAGGTACCATCGCGATTGTCGCGAGCGATCTTTCCCGGGTAGTACTTGCTTTTACCCTTGTATCTTGCCTCGATCTTGTCGCCCCGCTCAAACTTTGCATCGGCCTCACTGTCACTTGCACCGCCGCCAGACTTTTTGATCAAACTAGCTTTCACGTTTGTTTCCTTTTCGCCATCATCGTAGTTGATGTCGTAGGTACCATCGCGATTGTCGCGAGCGATCTTTCCCGGGTAGTACTTCGACTTACCACGGTATCGTGCCTCGACCTTGTCACCGCGCTTAAAGCTCTGCTCTATGTCCGAATCACTGTCCATTGCTCGGGATCTAGACTTATCTGCTCCACGAGGCGACCGCTTCAATCCGCCTCCGGACGATAGCTTCTCAATCAGGTTTTTCTTCACGTTTGTTTCTTTCTCGCCGTCATCGTAGTTGATGTCGTAGGTACCATCTCTGTTGTCTCGGGCAATGACTCCTGGGTAAAACTTGGAACCACCGCGGTACCTCGCCTCCACCTTGTCTCCTCTTGCAAGGGTGACACCATCATCGTCAGTGTCCCTGCTCGATTTCTTGGGAGATGAATCCTTCTTTCTGATCAAGCTTGCCTTCACGTCCTTCTCTTTTTCCCCGTCATCATAGTTGATACTGCGAAATAAGCGTTCGAAAAGTTAGTTATTAGAATGTAGCTCAAAGAGCTCAGCGCTTCTTTCGGACTTACTCATATGTGCCATCCTTATTGTCGCGCCCAATGACTCCTGGATAATACTTGGCTTTGCCTCGGTAGCGCGCTTCGATTTTTTGTCCCCGTTCAAAGTTTGCATCCTCGTCAGAAGATGCAGAGCGGTTGGAGGAACGGCGGGATTGGGGGGCAGGACGAGAACCAGTCGACGATGGGTTGCGAGGTGGGCGCCTGTGCAGGTATTATTGTCGTTGTAACGTTGGTCAGTTTAGGCGGGGTAGGTATATTGTTGAGGGAGTGTCAGTTGTGAGGCGTTTTGATATGCAGGAGAGACTTGAAAGCAACGCAAAAACACCAAAACCCATATCAAAACATGTCTCGCCAAAACTGTCCATCATTCCTGCATATTCCGTCCTGAGGGTGGCACGCGTCATGAATTACTTACTGTGCTGTTGGTCTGCTCGGCCCTAAGTCACTCCCCCTTCTAGTGCCAGATGACAGCTTTGGAGGAGGTCGCTTTGCTGGGGCAAACTCAAATTCAAGGACATCACCTAGTCCGTTCATATTTTTAAAATGTTAGGTCGAAACGTAGCGTGTGGTGTAAGAATAAGATTATGACGCGCAAGAGTTGTGAAGACAATAAGTCTCTGTTAAAGGGGGAGGGGACAAAGTCTGAAACTCTCACCTCTATCACCACCGCCAGTACTGTTGCTCCTTGGTCGTGACATAGTTATGTAACCCTATCCTGAGCTTATCTAGTTGTATCGTCGGAGGAGAGGATTATTACCGCGTAATAAATTACCACTATGTGAAAATCTTTTTCAAAAATCCGAAAAATCGCTGAAATGAAATTGAAAACCGGGTGCAAAGATTCTGCACCATATTATGCATCGAAAGATTATTTAACCCCTCTAGCCAGGTGGCTTTTGCTGGAAGTCTTCTTATTGCGATTTACTTGTTTTACTTTCTCCCCCATCGACCGAAGACAACATGTTCTGCAAACGTCTTCGCCTGCTCCTTAAGAAGAATTCTCGTCACACTCTGGCCCGATGCTTGTTCTTCCTTGACACATTGACCTACGTTCTGATCTTGCTCCTTCCCCTGGTTGATTTTGGTAAGCTGAGCGATCAGAATAGCAACTTTTTTGGAAAGCTGTTGACCACATATATCTTCTGTGGGCTGCCCCACATCGTCATGGACACCTTCCTCGAGTTTATCGAACTATTTCCTGACTACCACAAGAATTCCGATCGGTACAACTCGCAGACAGCAGTGCGCGTCCGAAACTATTTCTACGAAGATGTGAACGTGAAGGTTGTTTTAAGCCTGATGTTCATCTTCATTGAACGCATCATGATAGTACGAGGCGAAAAGTCTTCCGTCGACACATGGGAAAATGTTCTCGGCTGCATTTATCTTCTATTTTTCTGGTCCGATCTCACCCTCTGCTTCCATGACTTAATGCCGATCACAACTCTCTTTGTCATTATATTCTTTTGGCAATCAGAAAAGAATGCCGTCATTGATGGGAGTAATTCTCAAGAGTTGGGTTTTAAGATCAGCAAGTCCTTAGGGATTGTGGTTATGGTCTTGATCGGCTGGGGGAGTTGGGTCGACAAGCGGCAAGGATCTTGTCACAAATCAGGCTCCAAGTTTAGCCCTGTGAAACTATTTCTGGACACTGACGGTAGGGTTGGCGTCTTCGTCCTCTTGCAAGTCTTTCTCGTCGCTATTTTCATCCCATTATACTGGATTCTCGTTTCCATGAAGAATTGTTGTTGCACAAAAAATTACAGCAGAGAGGCAGAGATGGAGGAGTTCTGGAAGCCTCTGTCTGTGTGTTGGGTGGTTGAGAGAGCGGTACGGCTAGAGAATATGGGGGCGCACCCCCATGAAAAGCTTATCTGCTGCCTCCTTCCTAAGGATTTGAGGCGGGCAGAGAACGTGGGAGATTGTAGTAGTAATAATATAACGAAAGAAAACGGGCAAAGTGACCTTGTTTAACCACGTTGTACTCTGAATTTTTCGAACTTTCTTTTTTAGAGCACGAAAATGAAGATCAATATGAAACCATTTCTCGCAAAAAACAAAAATCCTTTTTCGTAACACTATATCTGAAATTTTGCGGCTTTCGAAACAACAATATCTGAAATTTGCTGCTCTCGTTGTCTTATTTTCCTGGGCTCTTGAAATATGAACATTTGGTTCCTTGTGGCGGCTTTGCTGTCGCAGTCCAATGGGTTTTGTTTCTTATTCCGTCCCCGCCCTCCACTATCCCGATGTTACTCTTCAACAGCCCCAGAAGAGCCTCTGTCCTCTCCTGTTCAAGGACCAAAATTGACAACATTTTTGGAAGCGGAGCGGCAAGCAATCAAGCAGATTAAACAATCGGACTACGTCTCTGCGGAAGCCACTCTTCTCAAAAGTCTAGATTTACCGGGTAGCCGGCCGACAATTCTGCGTAAGGTGAGGAATATTCAGATGATGTAGGACTACCATTATTAAGATCTGTGGCGAGCTGTCCGGATCCTGCTTCGATGTCATTGACGCGCTCACACTGTTGTACACCGCAAATTTTTAAGCCCATGAAATCACCGGTGGGGGGCTCGAGTGGTGGTCGCACTGAAGATATAGTGTATCAGCTTAGTGATGCAGAGAAAACTGCCGCCTATTATAACCTGGCTGTGTGTGCTGCGAATAGCAAAAACGATTTGGAAAAGACGATCCAACTCCTGCAAAAGTCCTTTGATGCGGGCTTCAACGAGCCGAAATCGATCCTCAAGGACAGATCCTTCCCGCCCTCGATCCGTGAAAATAAGATTTTCGTTCGCTGGGTAAAGAAGAAGCTCCCTCCTTTTCCCTTCTCCTTGTTCTCAAAATAAAATGTCTTGATTGATGGTGACTAAGTGGGGATTGTATGAAGAAAAGTAGGATTTTTCGATAATAAACTTCCGTCGTTCTATAAAAAAGTATTCTCTCTTCAAACACCTAATAGAAAATATTAAACCGCCTCCGCTGCTTTTTTTTTATTTCTCTTCGAGCATGTCCCTCCTCTTGGCATCTAGCAAGAATGTGATAAACCTTTTTTCATTCTCAGCATTTGTCGCGAACTTCATTGGATCGTCGTCGACGTTCCTTAGTAAATTCGGACAGAATACGGTGGCAAGGTTGACATCGTCCATCATCGTCTCCTTGTTGTCCGCAACAGTTACAAGAAAATTCAACAGGGTGTCGATTGTATGCCTTTGAGCAGCGAGCAGGTTTCTGAAGACGAGGACGCTTTTCCTGCAATCTCCACTCTTTCCCGCCTCCAGACAATCGGAATAAAAGGCGAACGGGATGAGAGGCTCGCTCATGCTCCTCAACCAAATTTTCGTCAGATCCGCGGCCTCAATGCAGTCTCTGATCTGAGGCCCGGCATACATGTCCTTGACACTCGACGACATGGCCTGCAAATTTTTCATCCTTTCTTTCCGATCCACGCTCAGCTCTTCCAATTTCAAACCCTTAATGCGCTCCCTCAGCATCCTATACCCATTTTCTTCTATCTCCCGCTTCAAGCATAATACGTTATCCTTATCTCCCCCCGTCCTGAAGATACCTTCTTGCTTGGTACCTCCCAGCGATTTACAGATGTCGATAAGGAGCGTCAGAAATGTTGGGGTCCAACTATTGAGCGACAACAGAGTCAAAGGGTTCTCTTTGCTCAACGGATTCGAGGAAAAGGACTCGAATCGAAAGACCTGCTCCAGCGAGCAGTTCATGCAACTTTTGGGAACCCTACACTCCCTCTTGGCAAAACTGAGGTCGTCAACGGACAGCACGCTAAGACTTTTCCTCTCGTCGCCGGTCAAAAGTAGCGAATGAAATATCACGTTGCACAGGCCCCCAACGGCCGAGTCTTCGGTCCGAGATGCGATGATGTAATTTCGGACAACATTGAGCACATCCTCGCTTGGAACCACCTCACCCCTGAGACTCTGAGCAATGATTTCATAACCCCTCTCTCGACTGGATTCATCAGGGTTTCCATTTGTTTGTTTTATCAAGTAAAAAAGAAGCTCGGTTAGAACCCCGATCTGATTCGGGTTGTTTGCTCCGGTGGCTTTTTCGCAAATGTTCGCAAGCTCCTGATACCCACCCCCCCTGTTCATGTATTTGTCGACCATCCCAAACATTTCTATAATCCTCGCACGACTGCTCTCGCTTGTCGTACATAATAGCACCCCCTTTGCAGGTTTTCCAACCCACTTAATTAAGTCTCCCACCGGCGGTGTTTTCCCCATCAGCCCTTTTTTAGGCTTAACGAAATAAGCTGCTGCGAAGCGAACGAGAGTAAAGCGTCCGACGTCAGCTTTGTACTCATCCCACGCCTGTTGAGGGGTTTTGGGAGGAGTAACGTCATCTTCCGCGTTTTTGACGGGCTCCTCTTCTTCCGTCTGCTCATTTTCCTCCTGAATAGTGGAAACTTTGTTAACTTCACTGGTTGCTGCTTTTGGTGCATTGGGAGGTGCTCTAGGTGGTGGGGGGGGGCAGTCACTCACAGCCGTCTTCCGTCGCTGGGAAAGTGGAGGGGGAGGGGGTGCGATGCTGCTGTCTCTGACCCTCATGAAATCCATCATAGAGTCCCTCTTCTTCTTCTTTAGCTGCTCCTGCTGGAGTTTGAGCGCCTCGTGTCGCAGCAAGAGCGAGTTCATCTTATCCTGGTCGTCCTTCATCTTCCCTACAGTTGATCCGGGAATTCTGCCTGTTTTTGGTCTCGGGGGCGGGGGTGGGGGGGCATCGTCGTCGTCGTCGTCGTTATGAGCTGAAGCGATGCTGGTCGGAGCGGGAGCAGAGCTGACAGACTTCTGGCGAAACTGTACAGTGGCACTGTGAGCTCCGCTTTCCTTCGCCATTTTTTTCGCGAGCAGGTGCGGTGGAAGCGGCGGTGGTGCAGCGCGGCTTTTTACTGCGCTTTCCTTCTTTTGAATTTCCTTCTCAAGCCTCTCCCTCTCTTGCGCCTGCTCCAACTGCAACCTCTTGATCTGCTCCTCTTGTTCTGCCAGCATCCTCTCAAGTTCTTTCCTCCTCGCTTCGTCCACGGCCCGTTCGTGTTCTAGCTGTGCCAGTCTTCTCTTCTCCTCCTCGGCCGCTTTCTTCTCCGAACCATACGGAACATAGTCAGGCTCCTCTGCAGCTTTCTTCTCAGATATCTTAATCTCAACAAATGCACCAGGAAAGTACCCTTCCTGCATGGTTTTGTTAGCATGAAATAGTTTAAAGTGGGTATCTTAGAGCGCTCTCCGGCATTTTAGAAGAAAAAATACGTCCACAAAATGATTAAACCCACCTCTCCAGTGACAAAGTTCTTCCCAAACCACCAGTCAGTCGAATTGTCCAAGACCTCGATGACATCAGTGGTGGATAAGCTCATTTCATTGTCGCCGTCCGCTTCGTAGTTGTGGAGGACGCGCGCGATGAGTACTTCGGAAGACATAATGAGATAAGAATGTGAGTTTGGTGAGGTTTTGTGACAAGTAGCGTGGGCAGTTGGTGGGGTTCTGACTCTAAGTTGACGAAGACCAAGAGGGTGGAGGGGGATAAGCTGCGGCTCTATCTCCCGTCAGAACTGGAGTGTGGCACTTTATTTTGAAAACCGCAATTCTAAGAAGGGGATTTTCTTATGAGAAAAAAAGAAGAAAAATTATTTTCAGATCTTCAGGACTCAGGTCCTCACTTTCTGTGTATTCTGTTCCAGTTCCTTTTAAATCTTTTCCGTAATTTATAAATTGTCATTCGAGAGCCGATATCATTGTGAATGTCTGCTTGTCATGTGATGTAGAGGGCATGACGCCGGCCGTCATGTGCGACGCCCTACCTGTCTTATCAATTATAAACTCTGGTCGCTCCCTTCTCAACAAAGTTTCAAAATCTCCATTGGTGTAAGTTACGTTGCACCAGGGAATTTCTTTGCCATCGTTTTCTATAACCCAGTCGAGACCATTTATGCTTGTCATCGTCTGATAGTTGCAGCCATCGTGGAGAACCATACGGAAGATTTCATCCACCCCATCGAAGTAGAGCCCACCATCCTCACAACTTGGGGGTAGGTCGAATGGACCATCGGGCATCATCCGCTGGTATTCACTGTCGCTCCAGTGGCTTGCAAATGCAATACCAGTGTGCATACTCCCCTCATCAGCGTCCGATCGACCCTTGTAAGACATCAAGGCCGAACCATTTGGATAAATATGAACAGAAGGATTCGTATTAAACAGAGAGTCCCAAGTTCCATCAGGTCCTAAGGGTAAAATCGGGTCTCTCCTTTCCCAAGGGCCAAAAGGAGACGAAGAGGTCGCTAAGCCAATCCGCTGATTTTGAGTGGGGGGGGGTAGATCTTTCACACTGCTAACATTGCTGGTGTGATTGCTATCATTCCTGGTTTGTTTCTCATTCCGACAATCTGTTGAATTCATGCCTTCACTTGTTGTGCCAATATAGTATAGTAGCCATGTTCCGTCCTCTGGGGCACGATGTATCGTTGGGTTGTGAGCCATTAGGCCATCCCAATAGCTCGTATCACGCTGTCCCAAGCTAATGTCACTGTACTCATAAGGGCCTTCTATCGACTCACTCACCGTGTGTAGCACCACGGAGTTTGTCTGCCAAAAATCAAGAGAGCATCCGAATGTCATCAATGCAGTGAACATGTGCCATTTGCCATCTGTTTCGTCAAACGCCATATTGCCACCCCATGTAGAGTTTGTCTCAAGGCAAGTTCCACCTTCAGCACATGCATAATTAGCGTTTGTTCCTTTCAATACTGTGCACTTCTCTCCAGACCAACCTGGTGCACATTCTCCAGCAGCAACTGTGCAAAGAAAGAAAAATGACAATGGTAAGTGGAGTGCCAACATTATTTGATCGGCTTCTTCTTTTTTTTCATTTTCGTATTTCGGTCGTGCAATCCCTCCACCAAAATGTTTCTTCGATCTTAATTGTAAACTTGCCTTCTCGACAACATGCGTGTCTGCATGGTGTGCAATTTCTTCTATCCTCGCGCTGGTGGAGTGGAGAATCACGTGTGGGCGCTCGCGAATCACCTGGTGGCTTTGAAGCACACGGTGGTGATCGTGACGCACGCTTACCGGTCCTCCTCCCCTCCCTCGACGCGCTGTGGTGTTCGCTACATGGGGGAGAATAGAATAAAGGTGTACTACTGCCCCTTTGTGCCGTTTTACGATGAAAACACGTGGCCAACACTCACCGCCAAGCTCCCACTGGTGCGCAAAATTCTCATCAGAGAGAACATCGATGTCGTGCACGCGCACCAGGCGAGCAGCGTGTTGGCGCTGGAATCCCTCTTGACTGCTAACCTCATGGGCATTCGGACCGTTTACACCGACCACAGTTTGTTTGGACTGGGCACTGTGGATGGAATTCACCTGAACAAGGTCGTGAAGTTTGCTTTTTCGAATCTTGACGAGGCCATAGCCGTGAGCAACGTCTGCCGGGAGAATTTGGTGCTTCGGTCGTGCATTGACCCCGCCATAACGCACAGGGTCCCAAATGCCATGGACCCCAATAAATTCACGCCTGACATCAGCAACAGGCCGAACAAAGACGAGCAGATAAACATCGTTGTTGTCAGTCGACTCGTCTACCGCAAAGGCACTGACTTGCTCTGTCGGGTGATGAGAGAGGTCTGTCTGTCTGACGAGAATGTGAACTTCATTGTGGGGGGTGATGGGAATAAGAAAATACTGCTGGATGAGATGCGAGAGAAGAACGGTCTCGAGGAGCGCATCACTCTGTTGGGTGGGGTGCCCCACGAGCAGGTCAGCGAAGTGCTTAGCAGGGGGCATATTTTCCTCAACACATCCTTGACGGAGAGTTTTTGCATAGCTATTTTGGAGGCGGCATGTTGTGGTCTTTTTGTGTGCAGTACAAAGGTGGGAGGCGTGAGCGAGGTTTTGGAAAGGTGAGGCTGAGGCTGAGGCTGAGGCTGAGATGTGTGTATGTCGGACCTGTCAAAAAGGAGAAGGAGAAGGAGAAGGAGAAGGAGAAGGAGAGGCGTACGCGTCGCTGAAGCTTGCTGAATCTTGCTTGAATCTTGCTTGAATGACACGACTTTTTTTTTTGGCCCTGCGTTGGTCTGGGTCTGCTTCGCGCTTTGAGCTTTTCGAAATGCTCCCTTCTGCTCTCTTGTTCTGTAAAATCTTGTTCTAATCCATAACCTATTTCGCTTGAAAAACTCGCATACTGCAGTGACATGATCGAGTTTGGCGAGCCAACGTGTCAATCAATGGTGGCAGCCGTGCACCGCTCCATCTCTAAGGTTCGAGAAATAGAAGACATGGACACCTACACACTCGAGACGCACGAGCGTGTCAGGACGATGTATTCTTGGTCCGATGTGGCAAGCCAGACGGAGAAAATATATGAAAATAGCGTTGTCAGGGCGCCCACTATGCTGGCAAGGATCAAGAACTGGAAAAGTGTGGGAAGCTATGGAGGCTGGGTGGCTGTTTTCTTGGGGATGGTTATTTTTTTCTGGCTTAAGGTCGTTGAGGTGATCGAGCCTGAGTGGAGTGTAGAGAAGTGCGTCGATTTTGACGTTGACAAAAGTCAAGGCAAGAAAAGTAGAAAGCGCGTAACGTAGGTGGCTGAAGCAATATTATATTGAAATTTCTTCAATTTTCTCCTTTTTTTCACATTCAAACCCAATCAATTGTTATGATACCCCGAGGGAAACGGCCGAAACGATAAATTCAAGTTTTTTACTTCCCAAAATGAAGTTCTCGTATTTTGAAGTTCTTTTTTTCTTTGTGTTTTTTGGCTCCAATCCAATCCGATTATTGTGATCCAGTCAACTCATCGTAAAAGCCCTTCCTTTGTAGTAGCGAAGGTCAAGCACTTATCTTCTTGCAATGGCAAGAAAAAGCAAGAAAGTCAAATCGAAGGACAGACCTTCCTCTCTCTCCTCACCTTCTCCATCTAGCATTGCCAATCCACTTCCCAGGCAGCCAGTGCTCCCTCGCAATACTTATGCGCGACCTTCTACGTCCGCGATAACAGCAAACACAACATCCGACGCTTGGCTGGAAGGTGTGATGATCGCTTGTCTGATAGTTATCTACTCTCTGATAACTTACCGGCGTGATTCAACAAAAAAGACAACGGCGAAGGCGACAGAAGCATCTTTTTTGGGGGGGGCGAAACCCACTTCTGAAGAGGGAAATGTGGAGGGGTCGCCTTCTCCGGTGGTTGTTGAGGAGTCTGGAGAGTGGGTTAGGGATAGAGCAGACGATGGCGTGCTGGAATTTCTTCCAAGTGCCTCTCCTATACCATCAGCAGAGGAGGATGCAGAAAGTTATAGGAGAAAGGAGAGCAGCTACAGGACGAGAGTTAGGGTTGATAGCGGTGGAGGTGCAAGCGAAAGTGTCGGAGAGGAGGGACGGGTAGGAAATATTGGATTCAACGAATGCATAACACCGCCATCACAGACACACAGTAAATCAGCAAAATCCACAAAGAACAAAAAGAAGACAATGACAAAAACTAAGAACGAAATGAACTTTCCATGGATCCTTTTCTCGCCTGAAAACCTTGCCTCGGCTTCAATGGGTCTTTTGGACGGTCGCAACCATGAAATCGACCATGACAATGACAATGAGACCAATAATATAGAGCGGGACCCGTACCAAGACTCGCGTTTAATGCGAAAGATGCTGCTGAGTGGTATGCCTCTTGAGAAACAAGCGACATTGGCAGAGGCGTTGACGAAGATGTATCTGGTTGCCAGTGGGGATGAGGGTAGTGGTGTAGGAAGAGAAGGAGGAGGAGGAGGAGGAGGGAGGCGAAGAGGAAAGAGTGGGGGAAAGAAAGAGGTGAGCAACGATTTTTCAGAATTGGTTTGGAATCATTGGTAAAACGTGCAGAAATCTTACACTCCGTCAAATTATTTCCTTGACCACTCCAAATACACAGGAAGCTTCCACTTTGCTCGCCCACAAATCCCGTCTCCTTCTGATCACACTTTTCACAGCTTTTTCTAGTGAGTTCTCACGAGGGTTACCCTTGCCCCGCTCCCCCACCTCTGTTGCAATCGGTATCGATCAGGCTTTGAAGGATGCTGCAAGGGAGAGGATATGCGTTAATGGGCGGGAAGTGGTGTACAGCGTTAGCGTCAGCGAAAAGCCGGAGGTAGCTAGCGGAGAGCTCACGGAGAGGTTAGGGGAGGTCATAGAGGAAGCAACTTTGGATAATGAGAGGTGAGTGAATGAATGCTTATGAATTGAAAAATAGTCTTTTGCACTAATTTTGAATGGAATAACGAACGTAGCAAAAAGCAAATTGGAAGATTAGTGGGACGGTGCTTATCAGCCATGTGTCGCACGGGCAGCGGAGGAGATACCTACTGCGCTGTCTCTGCTCTCTTTGACATCGCTGGGAGCATGTCTCGTTGTGGTACGTCAACAGAAGTCGAAGAGAACGTATTCCCCTTCCTGATCATGCCCAGCAATATAATGAAACAGGGAGAAGACGTAGGACCAGTAAGGGTTGAGGTTGGACAGGGAGAAGCGAAAATCCGGACGACCACCATGTTGGATGTACACCTGGCAGCTGAAGTAATGAAGGGAAGAGAGGAAGAAGGGGGCACTTTGGAACCACTCATCGTTCTTAGGGCCGGGGTGGAGGAAGTGGTGAGCTTAGATGTGAGCAAGAGAGATAGAAAGCGCTTCCTCACGCTCGAGCTCTGTTAAATAAGCGAAATGACGATAATTATGAGAAGGCAGGTTAAAAAAAATTTCCCATGTCGTTCGTTTCGTTCATTCGTCAGTGGCTTTATTAAAAATGGTAATGTTGGCGTCCTGAACCGTGATCGTTGAAGCCGTCCAAGGTGTCCTCGGTCATGGCCACCATCAGCGTCGTCGGGCTCTTATCCTTCTCAATGTGTTCACTGCTGTTTTGGGAGCTTCGGTCTGGTGAAAAGGGCTTTATCAATATTGTATTGATTGCAAAGTCAACCAGTCTTCTTGCTCCTTTTCTTCTTTTCCCTGATGGCTGCTCTCGCTCGATTGATAGTCAAGCTAAGCACATCCAAGCGCTCAGCAAGCAATAACATGTCTGATTGGGCGGACGTCAGCATCGAAGACATGGCAATAAGTGAGGCGTGCACGCGGCGGAGCACCAGCAACTCTTGTTCGCTCTGGGATGCAGCAGAGGAAGGTTTCCGGGAGGTTTCTAACTGCGCTCCATCAGATTCCATTACTTCAGATGGCATAAGGAAGGGAGGGGCACTTTTAATCAGTTGATTTTTCTGTTGTCGACGAATAAGGCTCGGCTTTAGGGAAGGGCGCTCTTTACGATGGTCAAGTCAAAGTATTTGGTTAGTAAACTTCACTTTGATTTTTGCTCCTCCGTTTTCGTTGACCTCCACCATTAGTTTGTTCACCTCACAAAGTAATTTTTATCTTAGGGTTTCCAGGTCTCTCTTTTTGCGAGTACATCGTCCACAACCCCCATGTTCCTTTTTTTGATGTGTATCCCTTTGCTGGCGGCACCCCTGACGATGCAGTCGTCGTCTCTGCCCCCTTGCACGATAATTGGTGGCACAGGTCGAATCGGTAGCCTCCTTTCCTCTGCCTCGCCGTCAAACACCAAAGTCGTGACTTCAAAGACACCCACACCCTATGACGCAGCGTCTCTGCCGGCGGGCCCGATATGTGAGTAACAGTTGCGGTATCCTTCTGGTCGTCGGTCAATTTGTAGTTCCCGGAATACTCATCTAGGTCTTTTTCCGACTTGTCCTTGTGCAGACGTTTCAACGAGGAATGATTTTTTAACCTCCGTGATTGAGAACACGCCGCGGGATCGTCGGGAAGATCTGGTGTTTCTCCAGAACGGATACATTGAGAAATTCTTGAAAACTAACTTGAGCGAGGTGAGAATAGAAATAACTGCGCCCTAAATACTTCTTGGCTTGGCGTTGTTTGCTTACCACAAGAGAATGACACTGAGCTCTGCAAGTGACACTGTGACACTGTGACACTTTTCGCTGAGTATTTTCGCTAACATTTCAAACAGGTTGAGTATCCCAAGATCACACAGGGTCTGCTCTACTTTGCGGTAACTTCCCTCGGCGCGACACCAATCGATGGCGTGACAGCCGTTTCTCCCAATGGTTTAACCTCGGTAACGGGGAAATGGGCTGGCGATTTGAAGGCCCGTTGTGATGCGCTAGGGCTTAAGTGCAGCGTCATTGACGACGAGCAGGAATTCCGGAAGGCAATGTTTGAGAAGCTCATGTGGATTGCCACTCTGCAGGTGAGCAAACGTGTTGAGTCGCCGTGGTCAAAATCTATTATTTTTCTTGTCTTGATGAAAACCTAAAAAAAACATTAACCAAACACTGCCTTCTCTTTTTTCCCTCTTGCCTCTTCATCGCATCGCAGCTCGTCGGAGACGCGAAGAACGAACCTACTGTGGGCGAAACACAGAAGAATCATCTTTCCCTTGTCGAGACAGTATTGGATGAGATGGCCGCTGGCCTCAAAACGAAAAATGTATGTTGCCTCGATCCAGGGTATAAAGATCGTCTTCTTGCTTACACAAGGGTGGTGGAGATGTTTCCGCCCAAGGTTAAGGAATTTCCGTGGCGCAATCAGTACTTTTATAACCTCGGCGAAGATCTCATGCCCGAGCATAACAGTTTGCTTCGTGATGTTGGTGCGGTTCCTGCCAAAGAGTTTCCTGCCAAAGAGAGGTTAGTAAAGGTGAAGCTCCCTCTCCCTCCTCTTGGCATTGTCTTCGAGGAGATTGAGGGCGGTCGTAGTGGTGTTGTCGTGACGGCTCTAACAACTGGAGGCGCAGCAGAAGTTGACGGCCAAATCCTTATCGGTGACAGGCTCGTAACAACTACCGCCGTCAAGATTAGTCCCGGTACGAGTTCGGCCGCATTGGTCGAAATAGACTGTCGGAATCTTGATTTTGACACCGTGGTCAGTGCGATTGGCAGTCACCAACCAAAGTTCCGTGTTGATGCTGTGGAGATGACCTTTTCTCGTGCTGAGTGAAGCTGAGTGAAGCTGAGTGAAGCTGAGTGAAGGTTTTTTAATGATTGAAAAATGTCGATAGTGTGAGGTAGTACACCAGGCAGGTGGTTGAGCGTAGTTTTGCACAATTCTGGGGGGTTTTTTTTAATTTAGATATCGTCATCGTCGTAAAACCACTCCAAACCATTCTCGTTTGTAAAAGTTGCCACTTCAGTCAAGTCAACACTCCTGCATTCTGATTCTGTGCATGAACTCAGCTGGGTCATGGATCCATCAATTGCTTTTAATTGCTTTTACGCCTGTTAGCATTGGTGCGGGCATTCCTCTTGGCCTTTGCGTTGCTAGTAGATCGACCCGCCTGAGCCCTAGGGGTCATTTTGCCGGAATTGCCGCGGTTCTTGACGTTGCCCCTGGCAGAACCCTTCGCTTTGACAGGCTTCTTGCTGTTGCTCTTGTTATTCTTGCTGTTGCTGTTGCTCTTGTTGTTGCGGTTGGTTGGCCTAGGGGTGGCGGATTTCTTAGCTTTAAAGGACGGCTTCGTCTTGGCGTCGACAAATTTGATTTCCACCTTCTTGCCCTTGGGGATCTTCAAACCAGTTTTTTTCAAGGCATTGGTTGCAGCATTCTTGGCGTTGTTGGTAACCAAGGGGGTTTTCTGGCTATTTTTCTTGTTAATGGTATTGTTAGAGTTGGATCGTCCACGCGCGTTGCTGGAGCGGTTGCCGCGACTTGCCCCGGCGGTTACTCTCTTCTTAGGGGTTGTTGCCCCCTTGCCCTTGGATGCGCCTTTTTTCGAAACAATCTTTCCTTTCACCATTTTGTGAGTAGCTGCGTTAATAGCCTTCTTCGTAGCCTTCTTCGTAGTGGACTGGCCACGTCTCTGGCGAGCAAGAGCCTCTCTCTTCGCTTTAGCGGCTCCCTTGGAACGGTCTGCGGCAGAGGGTCCCTTCTTGGAAACTGGGAGGCGGGGGCGGGGCGGAGTTTGTTGTTAGGGTTGGGGGGGTTGGGGAGCATATTCCGTTTTTACGAGGGGTCTCCAGAGGACTTCTGTAGGTGCGTAACCGGCGTGATGTTCGGGAAACAGTTCGACAAGCAAAAACACTCAACAACAACGCTTACCGGTGACCTTCTTGGGGGCTCTCTTTTTCTTCTCCTTAATGATGTCGTCGAGACCCATGTCCATCTTGCTCATTCCAATAGAGAAAGACATACTTATTTGAGCGATTGGCTGCTTCTCAGATAATTTGAAGCTGAAAAACGAAACCAGAGAGGGGCGACAAGATATGAGCCACAGGTTTTATAATCGGCGCGTAAAATCTTACGATTGTGATCAACATAAGCTGAATTGGACTTCAAAAGTTTTTGAACAAATATTTACTGTCGCCACTTCTTCTATCGGCCTCGCTCCTTTTGACCGGCTGTGTCTTTTCAACATCAGCCACAGCAGGAAGCCTTTCGGTTTGACCCCAAAGTCGGTCGCAATCAGTTGAGATTAATATTCCAGTCCGATTCGCTCGAACAGATAACTTGCCGATAAAGCCCACAGACACACCGCAATTGCTTCTCCTCCAAACTTAAATTTCTTGAATTTTTAGAATGGCCAAGCGCCCTGACAAACCTTTGACGGAGGAGGAGATTGAAAAAATGAAGGCGGACTGTACCGAGGACAATCTCAGCGCCAGTCTCCGCGCCCAGATGGAGAAGGAGCGGAGGGCTGGCGGGAATGGCAGCGACTCTGCCATTACTGAAGAAGAGGCTGAAAAATTTGAGAACGCATTTAAGGACCCAGAATTTAGGAAGCTGATGAGCGAGTACGTCACGGAAATCAGCGACCCCAAGAACAGGGCGGAGCAGGATGAGTACATCCGCCAACTGGAGGCGAAGGAGGAGGTCCCTGAGGACAAGGAATTGATTCGCGTTGAGAAGGGTTTCGTGGTGAAATTCAAGCACGTGAAGAAGAAGATGATAGAGCACAACAAATCGGAGAACAAACCGCCACCGGAGAAGGAGAAGCTGTTCGTGAACGTCGTGACGAGTGAAAAGGTGGGGCGTCCCACCTCGAAGGCCGCCAAGGGAGGGCAGCAGTGGAGCGTCCCCCACACCGTCGGTCCGCTGAGGATGGAGACAGACAAGGGGGAGAGCCTGGTGCCGACTTTGGACGTCTGCTTCCACCCCGAGGCGCTGGCGATGGCGGCGAGGGGGAGCGCCTTTCAGAGGCTCGTGGTCGACACCGCGCGCGAGGGGGTCGAGAACGGATTCAAGAGGATGAAAGATGACGTCTTCATCGATCCTGGTTACCACGTTCTCAAGGGAGTTCGTTACAAGAATGGGGATCCCCCAGTCATGGTCTTGGCTAAAAAGGCGAAGGCGAAGGCGAAGGCGAAGGCGAAGGCGAAGGCGAAGGTGGAGGGGGTCAAGAAGGCGAAGGCGAAGGCGGAGGCGGAGGCGAAGGTGGAGGGGGTCAAGAAAGATGCGACGAGTAAACCTGCACAAACTGCCCTAAAAAAAGGATTCATGACTGCCAAAAAAACAACGCGGAAAGGCAAGAGCGCCGGCAGTGAGGGCAGTGATGGATCCAGCACGAAAACGGGTGGAGGCGGTCAGAGGGGGGGGGGCACAACAAAGGAAGGAAAGGCGATCCCATTCTACACCATCTCCGAAAGCGGATCCTTTGTGGTCTCAGACCACACCATGGAATCCACCAACACAACTTCCGCCTCCACCAGGCCGAAGAATTTGGTGGTCCGCATCGATCTCCCCTTGGCGAAGCGCGCCGGCGAGCTGGACCTCGACGTCAGCGAAGCGAAGCTAACGCTGAACTCGATCGAGGGGAACAAGGGCGGCCACGACTACTCCCTTGACGTCCGCTTCTCTTACCCTGTTGTGGGCGATGACGGGACTGCAAAGTGGGACAAGGTCAACCACGTGCTCACTGTCACTGTGCCCGTGGTCAAGGCGAAGGGCGAGGATCTAGGGGAGAAAAGGGTCACGGAGGTTGAGGTTGTTCAAGTCGAGGAGAATAAGAAAGAGAAAAAGGAGAAGAAGGAGAAGGAGAAGAAGGAGAAGGGGAAAACCATGAAGAAAGAATCGTCAACTACATCGACGTCGTCCAAAACAGAAAAATCAGATGCCCACTCTCGTTGGCTAAGTAGCCAGGGGGACAAGTCCGCCCCGATTCCCACCCCAGGCGGAAACGGAAACGGAAACGGAAACGCAAATTCAGGTGGAAGGCGCGACTTTGCACAGGATGGCATCCTTCCAACAAACAACAGCGCCGCGGAATTCTTTGAAATAACCGGGGAACGATTGGACGAGGACGTGGACGTGGACGAGGCTAATGCCGACGCCCCGGAGCCACCTCAAGAAGAAAAGGTTCACGTCGAGGGGGAGTTCACCGCCAGTGATGAATTCGACGGCCATAGGGAGGGGTATGTTTTCAAATTCGGAAAAGAAGGACTCGGGTACTACATAGACAAACCCCTCCATTTGAAAGGGGAAACTGCTGCCACAAATGCGGGGATCCGGAAGACGACCCAAAAAAAAGTATACTTCGCAAATAAGAAAGGAGAGGGAGAGGGAGGGGAAAGTTCTACCGACGAAGACAAAAAAGTACTCACCGTCATCAACTCAATGCATTACGAATTCAGACAGAATGACAGGACGGTGACAATCCTGGTCCAGGTTGCAAACATTGACAAGAACTCCGTCGTTCCGGCCTTTACAGCGACATCATGCTGCGTGAAATTCAAATGCAAAGGGAGTGAAGCCGAGAAAACATTTGAAATCAAGAAACTATTCGACAAAATTGTCCCCGGAGAGGCACGTGTTGATATAAGTACCGCGAATGCTGTCATCATTCTCCGAAAAGTCAACGAGGGTACTAATTGGGGGAGTATTTTTGCTCCAGAGGGAAGCGCAGAGGAGGAAAAGAAAGGCCCAGACAAATCTGTCATCACCACTGAACAGCTCGAGGATCAACTGAAGGCAAAGGCTGTCATCAGCAAAAAGAGCAAGGATTTGATGTTCTCGCTCGACTAAGTTGATTTGATTTGATTAAACTATACCTAATACCTAAGATAAACCCCACGGACACATTTGCACAAGACTATACACAAAAGCGACTATAGAACTGACAACATTGTGAATTAAAGTGCATGTTGTTAACTTGCCCCTAGCCAATTTTTGATAATAATGTAACAATAACCACACACCCCCCTGTTAGATAATAAAATTTCTTGTTTCCACTAATCCGTTCTTGTGTGTTTTTGCTGTTCGTTCGTCGTTTTCGATCTAGCAAAATTTCGTTTACTTAAATACATTTTTTGTAAACCATTTTCTTTCATAATATTATCTATATATATTTTTAATCATTTTTGAATCAATAAGTTTCAAATAATTTATTGAAAAATTATTATAATTTAATATAATTTCTAAATTTTAAATTTTATCATAAATAATAATAATAATATTTCATTAATTTATTTAAAACTATTTAATTCAAAAAAATTATAAAATATATTTATATAATATTATGAAAGAAAACTGTCTTACAAAAATGTATTTAAGTAAACGAAATGGCTTTTGAAAAATTTTCACAAAGCCAGGAAGAAAGCCACCCACACAATCGAAAACGACGAACGAACAGCTGCAAACTCAGGCGCCGCCAGGCCCAAGCACAAGAACGAAATAGTCAGAAGTCAAAGCACAAGAGATATCCGGAGAACAAAGAATGAGGCAACATTGTGGCTCGCAAGGATTTCGACGGCGCTCACATCCGTTGGCATTTGTCTGTGTGCGAGGGTTGGGTAGACAAAGTTTCCAACGAACGCCTCAACGTAAAAATGTGGTATACGCTATACAACATTACTGCTAAATTTATAATTTCATATGCTGCATTCCCCTCAGTCCTGCATAACAAAGAAGGTAAAATAGACCCATTCCAAGTCATCTTGTTCATCACACTCGACGACGCCCCATCGGTCGTTGACTCGTTTCATCCTCCCTCTGTGGACGACCTTGTTAGTGTTGCTCAACACGTTCATGTAGTTATTGAGCGCACTCTCGCTGTCGAGTGTGTTGCGTTGGAATTTGAAGATGACTTGATCTTGCACTGAAGCACCACCACCACCGCCGCCGCCGCTACTACCTCTTCTGGATTTGTTGCCTTCGATGATGCTGGCGTGAAAATTGCAGTCCTCCCAGTCGCTCTTGAGGGTCTTGAATAGGAGCTTAACTGCCTCTGGTAAATAGTTGATCTTGTCGCTTTTGAGTTTCTGGAGGCCTCCACCTTTGAAGGGCCCCTCGAGAATTTTGCTGTCCTCAATTTTTTTCATCTTCTGCCAGTATTCCCTTGACTCGTCGTAGGGATTACTACTGTAAGGATACCTGTACTTTTCAGTTTTTTCCGAAACAACATTGCTGGAAGCATAGCTAGAGCTCTCGTGGTCGCCCCGCCTGTTGTAGAAGCTGTAGCTGAACTCGTCGAATCTAATTTCACCATCCCCATTTGGGTCAAACAGGTTGACAATTCCCTCCTTTTCCTCGTCATTCAATTCTTTGAAACCCTCCTCACCGACAATCATTTTCACGACTCCCATCAACTCATTGCGATCGATGCTCCCACTCCCGTCCTTATCATAATGATCGAACGCCTCCTTAAGGTCAAAACCCTTCTTTCTTTTGACCTTCTCCACCACCTTCCCATCTTCACCCCGCACCAACTTCCCCCCCTTACTCCCCATGAGATTCCCCTCGGAGTCCTTTTTAATTGTTCCCCTTTTTTTCTTCTCCATCTCCTTTTCCACGTCAACCTCGGTCAACTCATGCGTTATACCCTCGGTGGCAAGTTTGCGAATGTGATTCATTGCTCGCTCAGCCACTCCATCTTTTTCCATCTTCTTTACTTTTACCCGTTCAACCCTGGGGTCAATAAGGTTCTCATGCTTTAACTTTCTCCGATAACCACCTGGCCGAAATGGCTCATCGGACAGTTGGAGGGCCTTCATCGTCGCCCGTTCTTCCTTGTTCAATTTCATCTTCACATCATAGTCACTGCTCATGTACTCAGGATAACTGTACTTATTGCTCTTGTAGGGCTTCCCCTCGAATTTCTCTGCCGCCTTCTTCTGTCTCTTCTCCTTAAAATCGCAGATTGCCCCCGGCGCGATTGTCCTCGGCAGCGCCTCCCTCAAACTCACAAAGGTGGGTGCAAAAGCATTCCGAATCTTGGAAGTCTCATAGACAGTATCGTCCTTATTCTTATTCATCGACCGTTTGCTCGCAGGAGTTTTCTTGAGGAGAGGATTGTTGGAGCTGATCCAGGACTGGTTCTGATGCATCGCCAAATGCGGGCTACTTCCAGAGTGAAGTGAAGATGTGAAAGACGGATTGTCAAGAGAAGGAGGTGGGGTTTTTAGCATGACGATGCCTCTGCTCAAACTGCCGCTGTTCGATGTCAACACACTCGGGGGCATGGGGGGCGCAAAGTTGGCCGCTCCGGAGAGGCCATCCATCTTGGCTTGGGGTGGTTTGTTTTTGTCGTTGAGTTAGGAGGAGTTGGAAGAGGTGGGAGAGGAGAAATTGTTCTTCTTCAGAAATTCTGGGAAAGGCGCGTTATACACCACCCCTGAGAGAGCGAGAGAGTATTTATTTCAGTTTTAAAGTTAAACAAGCAGGTAAAAAATACCGTGCACAATTTCGTCGTTCCCATTATTCACTCAAAATCCCCCTCTCATATCCGCATAGATACGAACAGGACAGCAAATTCTTCACGATGGCAGCCTCAGAGCAGCAAATGAGCGAGCTACAAGCGGTATTAATGGCTACCGTCTCGCCTGACATCTCCCAACGGCGGCAAGCTGAGTCTCACCTCCTGAATGCTTCGAAAACCCCCGGCTATCCCATTATCGTCCTCTCCCTCATCGCTTCCCAGAACCCCGCCCATTTTCCTGTGAAGCAGATCGCGTCGATCCACTTCAAAAATTTGGTTCGCAAGGGTTGGGCTGGGGACGATGACGACGTCACGAGCGGGAGATATAACAAATCTTCCAAGGCGGACAATAATGACACGACACCGTACGTTATCAACGACGTGGACCGTCCCACCATTAAACAAAATCTTGTCGAGGTGAGATATATATATTGGCGAAGAAGGCGATAGCTTAAGCGGCAAGTGACGCAAACAACGACATTTTCTGCTGACAATGCTTACAATTATGACAATGCTGACGATGTTGTTTCCTTTATCCTTTCCTCCCTTCTTTCGTTACAGCTGATGACTTCTCCGGCGTGCTCAGCGAAACAGATCCACTCGCAGCTATCAGCGAGCATCAGTATAATCGCCGAGTACGACTACCCGAAGAAGTGGACTGATTTGCTCCCAAGCTTGGTGGGAAAGTTTGGGAATTCAGACTACGGAGTGGTCAATGGTGTGCTAGGGACAATTAATTCGATTATCAAGCGTTTCCGCTTCACGGCGCGGTCCGACGCCCTCTACTCGGACATTGCGTATACACTCAGTCTACTTCAGGCACCTTTGCTTGCTATTTTCAAGAGCACGAGAACTGACGTTCAGAACAATCAACAAGACAAAGTGAAATTGACGCAGGCATTTACCGCCCTACGCGCTATCACCAGGATCTATTACAGCTTGAATTGGCAGGATCTTCCCGAATATTTCGAGGACAACATGGCAGAGTGGATGAATCTCTTCAAAGTTTTCCTTTCCTATTCCAACCCTCTTCTGATCGACACGGACGAAGAGGAAGAGCCGGGTGTAATCGACCAGCTGCAGGCCTCGATCGTGGACATTTTGACTCTCTACACCTCCAAAGATGAGGAGGCCTTCATGCCTTTCCTATCTGATTTCACTCAGTTAGTTTGGACCCTACTCATGGGAACATCTGAGTATCCCAAGCACGATGTCCTCGCTTCCACTACCATTAAATTTCTGACTAGCCTCGTCGTTAAGCAAATTCACATGCCCCTTTTTAGTGCCGACGACACCCTTAATAACATTGTGAGCAACATTGTGGTCAAGAACGTCATGCTGCGCGAGGTTGACACTGAGAAGTTTGAGGATGATCCCCAGGATTACATCAATGCTGATATGGAGGGAAGTGACACAGACACCAGGCGGCGGTGCGCCATCGAGTTGCTGAGGGGAATGTGCCGCCACTTCGAAGCCCAGACAACAACCATCGCCCAGAAACACGTCGCTTCAATGATCCAAAACTACTCCCAACACAAGGACGGCAACTGGGTGCAGCTGGACGCGGCTATTAACCTTGTTTTGGCAGTGTCTGTTCGGGCCTCCTCTAGCGCAATGGGAGTGAGCGAGTTGAACGACAAAATTGACGTGATGACCTTCTTCTCGAACCAGATTGTCCCTGAGCTCATGGACCAGAATCACTCTTCCCGGCCCATGGTGAAGGCAGGCGCTATAAAATTTGTCACCACTTTTCGAAACCAATTTTCGAAGGAGCACATCGCTCAGCTCATGCCCGCCTTGATTCACCACCTCAGCAGCGATTCAGTCGTTGTGCACACATATTCGGCCTCCTGTATGGAGAAAATCATGACTGTCAAGGAGAACAAGGTTCTGAAGTTTGACAAGGCCACCATGCAGCCTTTCTTGGAGAAAATGTTCACGGGATTCTTTGCTGTAATTGACAGCGAAGAGTTCGGCGAGAATGAATATGTGATGAAGGCGACGATGCGCGCGCTAAGTGTGGTTAAGGAGGACGTTGTGGCGATCACGGAGCTCGTTCTCAACAAGCTCACAGGGGCCTTGGGCAGGGTCTGTAAGAATCCCAAGAACCCCCAGTACAATCATTACCTATTCGAGTCGATCGCCGTCCTGGTGCGGAGCGTCTGCTCCTCCCAGCCATCTGCCACTACTGCATTCGAGTCACTCCTATTCCCCCCCTTCCAGACCATCTTGCAGATGGAGGTGACAGAATTCATCCCCTATGTTTTCCAGGTTCTGGCTCAGCTTCTAGAGTTCAAGGTAGACGAGATTGGGACATCGTACTCAACGATTTTCGTGCCTTTACTTACCCCCACGCTATGGGAGAGCAAAGGTAACGTCCCAGCCCTCACTCGACTCCTGATTGCCTACATGAACAAGTTGGGACCCGCACACCCCCTGATCACGCCCAATCTAATGGGAATCCTTGGCGTCTTCCAGAAGCTCTTGAGCAGCAAAGCGAATGAAATCTTCGCTTTTTCATTAATCGGAAGCATCCTATCACACCCTGATGGCTACAGTGCCGTAGAAGCCAACATAAAGACCATCTATAGCATCCTGCTGACGAGGCTGCAGTCAGCCAAATCCGAACGCTTCAAGAAATTGCTGTGCGTTTTCTTCGGCCTAGTGATCGGAAAATACGGCGCGGAGAAGTGGACGAGCGATATCGACCAGCTACAACCCGGGCTCCACACGAACCTGCTGCAAAATGTGCTAGTGCCAACTATTGCTGCGGGAGATTGTGGATTCAGCAGGCTGGAGGGCAAGGTTATGGTTCTTGGTCTAACCAATCTCTTCAACCTTCAGGAGGTAACCACAGACCAGAACCTCTTCGGTGGTGTGGTCAGCGGAATCTTGTCAATAGTTTCCCAAGGGGGATCGGGTATTACTGCCGACGATGAAGTGGAAATCGAGGTGGCTGATGTCAGTTTCGACAGCGCCTTCAGTAGGCTGTCTTTCGCTCATCGAGCTCCAGTGGACCAGTTCTCTGATGTACCCGATGCCAACGCCGTATTTGTGCAGCAGATTGACCGCCTTTTCAAGAGCAGGGTCGGGTATTATCCCAATGTCATCCAGGGCTACCTGCAGAATAATGCTGGAGACAGATTTCAGCCTCTCATCAAAACTATGGAGGCAGTCTTAGGGCAGTACAATGTCGCCATCCAGTAAGATGTGTTCGCGTCTATAACAAGGGTGGTTATGCTAAACCTGAGAGTGTTTTGCTAGAATTTTATTTTTTTATTTTTTAATTTACGTCTCTCCTACCGGCCTACCAACGTACTACTCCTGTGCAAGTGTTAGTGTTAGTGAGTGGTTCATACCTTTTTACAAGTCGCGCATTTCTCATGTTGTTGTTGTTTATTTTAAAGACTCAGATATAGCCCCGAATACTGCTCAAAATACCCAAAAAGAAATCTAACCATTCCCCGCATTCACAGTATGCAAACAAGTAACGCTGACATCTCCGTGCCATTCTGTGCGTTCATCCACTTGGGCATACACATTCTACTCGTTGCTCATACAGCAATTCCTTTCCTTTGATGCCCCCACCACCGGTGAGGTGCAAACCGGCTGAACTGGTTTTTTACCTTCTTCGATATTTGAACAGCTCTAAGACTATGCGGGACTCAGTTACCGACCCGAATGGGTTCGTTCTGTCGTCCTTTGATCTTCATTGTCTTCAAACATTAATTACTAAGGAAACACAGCAGTTTTCACTTACCAGTTCAGTTGGGACAGTTAGTTGTTAGTTGCTGGGTGTATTCCCAAATAGAGTGTATTCAAAGAGATAGAACAAATTTCAATAACGTGCAAGCTCATCTACTTCATTGGGTTGCTGTTAATACCCTTGGCTTCCAAAATTATCGCTTATTGTTCATGATCTCAGTGTTTACTAGGGGACCGTTATTTTTTCAAATCGACGACCGACGACCGACGACCGACGACCGACCAGACGACCGACCCGGCTGACCGAAGTCCGAAGACTCCAATTGCAAATACTTAAGATTCTGCAATGTCGAACAGAAAATACTTCCAGGCTATCTACGCTGACTGGAAGTCATGCTGCTCTATCATTCCTAGCCGGTGTTAGTGCCGAAAATCGTCGGGATGCCCCTGCTTTTTGCAAGGATTTTCCCAAAGGCGATTTTGCTGAACTGATGATCGTGAAGCATGCGGAAGGAGCGGAGCTGATGGAATGAGAAGAAACAAATTAGATTGTGTAATTTTAAGACCACTGAAATTGCTCTAACTGTGTGATTATTTTTTGCGACGAGATTTGGGGGAAATTTCTTATCTACAATAAAGCATCTCTACTACTTTCAAATTTTATGTGCTGGAATTCAGCTTGCAATCTCGCAATGTTGCTTGACGGGATAGTTACGCTGTCATTCTCGTCAGATTTTTCGCTCACTTTAGAGAGGTTATCGGATCGCGTTCTCAGGGGTTCCCATGCGAACCGCAAAAAAGTGTTTGAGCTGTTAATTCTCAAGTCTGTCATACAAATGTGTAGAAATGAGTTTATTGCATTCTTGTGAATGTCGAGCTTAGGTTGGATTGAATGCGACCCTTCCAGTTCGTCAACTTGCTCTGAGCTATAAAATGGAGGCAAACAAACTCCCTCCTTTATCAATGCCTTATGGAGACGAAGGATTGACATCAGGCTGCGTTTGCATTTGTTCTGCTGCCGGCCTGTTGTCGTTTGTACGAGCAGGGGAAAATCAAGTGATATCAAAATGCCATCGATTAAGTGTCTTTTTGCACTCGACAGTGCACCGTTCGATTCCGACCCGCTACTGCAGAGGATTTTATCAAAAAACAGGTCAAGCGACCTTGTCTGCTTTGACTGATTTGGGGAAGAGGAAGGATTGCAAACAATTTCGGCAACATATTGAGGGAGCTGGGGAGAAGTTTTCAACCCTTTTGCTGCTGCATCCCCATCGCAGTGATGATGATTCTCATCGTACTCAACATCTTCGTCAAATTCAAAGTCAGCATATGCAGACATAGGAGCTTTCTCTTTTACTTCTCTCAAGACAGGCACCTTTCCAAATACAGAGGAGGGGAATGCAGAATATGCCGAATTCGGTCCGAATTCTACTGAAAGTACTGCTTAGGGGAAAAGGGAAACACGGAAAACTTCTCCTTAAGTGGGCTTAAC
>Ga0115556_1000492_pt1 | contig 25937 bp, 26 predicted proteins | sample COGITO_mtgs_1104_5_FD_87282 | JGI IMG/M metagenome (GOLD analysis project Ga0115556, IMG submission 87282) | Pelagic marine microbial communities from North Sea - COGITO_mtgs_110414 | ecosystem: Environmental > Aquatic > Marine > Epipelagic | place: Germany:Helgoland, sampling site Kabeltonne... | reverse complement strand
CAACAACAACAACAACAACAACAACAACAACAACAACAACAACAACAACAACGACAACAACAACGACAACAACAACAACAACAACAACAACAACAACAACAACAATAACAACAACAACAACAACAACAAAGCTCATCAATCGCCGGCATCGTTATCAAAACTTTCGTCTCCATCTCCAAAAAAGCCCCCCCCCCCCTTTTCGTCGACAAATACAGGGTACACGACCGTACACGCCTACCTAACCGCCGCGCAGCTCTTCACGCAGAAACACAATGTGCCCAACACGCTCCTCGTGAAGATCCTAACGAAGATCATCCTGAATCCTGCCGACTCCAAGTACTTCGCAATCAAAATGAGCAAAAAATTTAAGAAGGATTTGTGGAGATTCGTTGGTCAGCGGAACGTCTTGTATGCGCTGGGATTCAATATTAACGACGGACATGGCGGCAACGACGGAGATGGCAACGATAACGAAGATGCAACCGCTTTTCTTGACTTTCCGCCTCACCCTCGCCAGCTGCGGTTGATCTACCTTGCCCGCGAGTTTCTGATGCGTATTGATGATGATGTGAGCAGTGGTTTGAGGAGGACGAGCGTTGTCCTCGAATCGGGCGTTGCCGGCGCTGAAACTGACGATGACGGATATAACCTCTCCTCTCGTATCCAAGGGATCAACACAACTGGTCGACTCACTCTCGAGAACAGCATCTTCACCAGCGATCGCTTGCAGGCCGCGCTGGAAAATCCCTCGTGCTACGGGAGTCTCGTCCAGCTCAATCTCTCCGGAAACAGCCACATCAAACGCATCCCATCTCTGAAAGTTCTCCTGGCTCTCAAGATCCTGAACTTCAGCAAGTGCGTCTCCCTGGTTGAAATCGGTGACCTGAGCTTCAACAACGATTTGAAGGTGGTGTCTGCGTCGATGTGCGCGCTCACTACCACGCCGCCCCTGCCGCCGAACATTCAGTTTCTGAAGATGGAGGACAATATGATAGACAGCATCGACGAAAGTCTGTACAAGTCCATATCCACAATCCGCACAGTCAATTTACTGGGCAACTGCTTGCACGTCGACAGCGTGCTCTCCTCCTTGTTTTGGGGCAGCATCCGCTGGGAGAACTTGACCACGCTGCAGCTTAACTTTAACGCCAGCCAAGCAACTCCTGAAACCGTCGCTAGAATTGAACTGGACATGAAGAAATATTTTCCTGCCTTGGTAGAGTACGCAGTATAAGAAAGAAAGATGTCCTACACGTGAGTTACTCGTAGTACGCGAAATCGGAAGAAACCCATAGGTTTGCGCAACGTAAACCATACACTATTTCTTACTTTATTCGTTTCAAGCGATTCGTCTTCGTTGCGACTTGCGACAATTATGTTAACTACAATAATCACGTCATCACATGCACATCATTCATCCATCGTCCATTAAACGCGCGAAAAAATTAACATCATCAATCATAGCTTGTACTGCGATCCTTTCTTCCCCTTTCCCCCGTCCCCATTCTTGGAATAAACAATAGCACTCTTCATCGTACCGCCCCCCTCCCCCTCCTCCTGCAGCCGCTTGAAGTATTCTCCACTCTTGCTGTAGTCTCCAACCTGGTCCAGCTTGCCCTCCACGTATCCGCCCTTGGCCCTTGCCTCCTGCAGTTCTGCACGTATTTTCTTGGCCTCGTACGGGTTGGACAATCCCGGTGAGAGCCTGGAGACGAGCCGTTCGTCCGCCTCCTTCTGCGCGCGCACCTTCCTCCTGGCCTTCTTCTTGATCCTCCGCATTTTCTTCCGGTCCGCTTGGTCGTATTCGCTCTCGCCCTTGTTGATGCTTTCGATGCCTCGCTTCTTGCCTCCATCGTAGATGGCCTCCGGGTTCACCCCTCGCGCGTCGCTCACCGTCGTGGGGATCGCCTCTTCCATCGCAATCGCGGGGGTGGAGATGGAACGCACTTCGGTTTCTTCCAGAATTGGTCGAGGCGTGAAGTGATAGTTCGACAGTGCATCTAGTTTGCTGCATAAATTTGCAAACATCATGCGAATCTCCTGTTTCTGCTTCTCCTCTGTCCCCTCTTTCTCTGCCTTCTCGGCGTCGTATCCAACGGCCTTCTTCATGTAATCCCTCTCGTAGAGCTCTCCCAAGCCGAGCTTGCTCTTCTCCTGCGATACTTCAGGCAAGTCGTCTTTCCTTCGCTTCTTCAGGTTGATGTCTGGAAGCTCCCTCTCTCGAACGTCGTCGAAATTGTCCTCCAATATTCTCCTCATGATCATGTCCTCGATTTCTTCGTTGTGCTCTTGCGTGATAGTGGGGGCGATCTTTCCCGCGCGCTCGAATTCGGGGGCAGCGGAGAGCAAGCTGTCAACAGGTCGAGCACTGCCGACGACTTCACCCTTCATATCCCAGGGTTTCGGCGCCAAGAGCTCCTCTTCCATCGCCTCTGTTTGCTTCTTCAGTTTATCTTTGTGTATCTGGTAATTGGACTTCTCCAAGCCCGGAAGTGTCACGCCATTGGTGGAGTTTTCGCTCTCTGCGTCGCTGTTCTCGTCGTGGTCATTTCCGTCGCCCTCTCCGTGCTCATCTCGCCAGTCCTCCCCCACGTCGCCGTCGCCGTCGCCGTCGCCGTCCTCTCCCCAGCCGCCGTCTGCTTCGTCTTTATCAAATTCGTCCTCGGCATGATGTTGGCGCGAGTTATATTTCTTGTTCAGCTTCTTCTCCTTCTCTGTGACCTTCCCAAAGAAGGCTTCCGCGCTAATGTACTCGTCGTCGTCGTCGTCGTCGTCGCTGTCGGGCTTTTCGTACAAGCTCGCCAATAGATCCATTGTGTCCTCGTCGCGGACCTTGTTTTTATTGATGGGCTCGTGCCAAGCCTCGGGGTCGCTCTCCCCGCCGCTGCCACTATCGCTGTCGCTGTCGCCGTCGCCGTCGCCGTCGCCGTCGCCGTCGTCTTTGTCGCCCTTGATCTTGTTTTTGTAGACGCTGTATCCCTCGTCGTCGCCCCTCTTTTTCTTTCTGCTGTCGCGCCCCCCGTCCTCGTCGTCATCCTCCCCATTCATCCACTTGCCATCATCGTGAAATTCCTCTTCTTCATCTGCCCATCTCTCCATCTCGTCCACATCGAAAAAGCCGTCGTTGAGCGCCTTCATCGGGTCCCCGTCGTCCGTCACTTCGCCCCCATTGTCCTCCTCGTCAGAACCCCCGGCATCCAGCATATCAAACTCGTTCATCGGTCGCTTCGCGTTCCTTTTTTGCATGGAAATTCCGTCCTTGTCGCCGTCCTTGTCGCCGTCCTTGTCGCCGTCATTGTCGCCCTCCTCGTCATCGAACTCGGCATCATCCTCGTCAGAAGCTGACATCTCGCCTAAATCGCTGTCGTCGTCGAATGCCTCCATTCTCTCGCGCATACGCCGCGCATCCGCGTCTTCTCCCTCACTTTGGTCACTCTCGCCTTGACTTTGGTCACTCTCCTCCTCATCTTCATCTTCATCTTCATCTTCATCTTCATCTTCGTCTTCATCGTTGGCAATAAGGCGGACCTCGCCCTGAACCTTCTTCCGGAGGCCCTTCTTGCCCTTCTTCAGCAGTTTCATGACCCTCTCGTTGCACAGCATGTCAACCTGCTGGAATATTCCTTCGGCATCCATGCCTTCCGTCACAAGAGGTGTGGCGTCATCGCCAAAGTTTGATTGCAAGCTCTGGTAGAGCGTGTCCGCGGTCGATTTTAGCAAGTCCAGGGCAATTGAGCTACCATCACCTTCCGTAGACAAGAGGAAGTCGACCAGGGATGGAGATTGGAGCAGTGAGACAAGCTCAGAGGCTGCGGAAGCAACCATGGCCATTGGACAGACGGCAAAAGATTCGAAGTTTAAATAGGTGTTTCGGATCGTTTGGAGTCTCTTGATAGATTGTTTGGGCGCTGTGATCTGTATTTTTGGAAAAAGATGATCTATTGGCCACGAACTGAGCATTCTTCCATACCACATTTTTCCATGAAACGAAAAACCACAAAATATTTGTTTGTTTTACTGTAAAAATTGTCGTCCTCCGCTGTAGGGTGGTGTCAATAAGCTCATAAACCCCCTCCGTACGATCAGAAATTGCAACGATGGCTGTCACATGTTCCTCCTGTGGAGGTGGGTGTGGCGATCCACCACTTAAGTGCCCTACCTGCCTAAAGTACGAAGTGACGACTTACTTTTGCGGTCAGGATTGCTTTAAATCCTCCTGGGCGACGCATAAGGGCGCTCACAAAGATTACAAGCTGCGCCATTCTCAGAATCAATTGGCCAATCAACTTCAGCAGCAAAATCTGCTGGGCACCATGCTTGGCGGGGCTCCCAAAAACACCACGGAAGTGCCGGTCGGGAATAGAATGGACCTCCCCCCCTGGGTGGAAACCTGGGAGAAGTCGTTCAGCGGTAGTCTGCGGCCGGCCATGCTCTCCCCAACTCGTGAGGTGAAGGCCTCTATTGTCAGGCCTGACTATGCTGATCACCCTGAGGGGGCCTCTCAGTGTGAAATCGAAGAGAAAAGCGGGACGAACATAGTTGAGTACAAGGCGGGTAGCGAAGAACTAGAGAACCTCCGGTATGCCTGCAAGATGGGGCGCGAGGTTCTCGATGAAGGGGGCAAGGTTTGTCGTGTTGGGAACACCACTGATGAAATTGACAGGGTTATACATGAGGCATGCATGGAGAGGGACTGCTACCCCTCTCCGCTCAATTATTACAATTTTCCTAAGAGCGTTTGTACGTCGATTAACGAGATCATTTGCCACGGAATCCCTGATTATCGCGAAATTCAAGACGGGGACATTTGCAACATTGATGTGACTACTTATGTCAAAGGGATGCATGGGGACCTGAACGAGACTTTCATGTGTGGAAATGTTGATAAGGAGGGTACCAAGCTGGTTGAGTGCGCGTTTAATTGTCTCGCAGCGGCCTTGGCAAAAGTAAAGCCGGGGTTTCTTTATCAAGATCTCGGAAAGCACATTCAAAGGACAGCTGAAAAGGTGAGTGAGTAATTTTGCTGTGGAAAGTCAGGCGCTAAGTTTTTTTTTACCAAGTTTTCCTGGCGATTGCAATTGCTGACCGCACGGATCGCTCGATTGTCTCTCGCAGGCTCGTTGCAGTGTCGTCAAGACGTATTGTGGCCACGGGATTGGAAGTTGTTTTCACTGCCGGCCCAATGTGCCTCACTACAAGAACAATCGCGCACGTGGAGTTATGAAGGAGGGGCATGTTTTCACCGTCGAGCCCATGATCAACCTGGGATGCTACGAAGATTTCACGTGGGGTGACGACTGGTCGGCATGTACCGCGGACGGAAAGCGGAGTGCCCAATTTGAACACACCGTCTTGTGCACAAAGACTGGATGTGAAATATTGACAGCAAGGGAAGGTGAACCAGTGATGGTATGGGATGCTGCCAAGAATACTCGCTAAATAGGAAATAGGTGGAAAGTAAATGCTGTTAGCAAATTTTTCGGGAAGGTTTTAATTTTTTTCTTTGTAAACTATTTTGCAATTTACTAGAATTTTTAGTGCTTGGCTTCCTCTTCAAACCTGATGTCTTCGGCGGCTTCTCGCTCGCTTCTCAACTTCGGATCAACCCTGATTGGCCGAAAGAAGATCTAAACCTTTTTAACCTTGGAAGAAAACAGGTGGAAACATGAAGTTTGCTGCAATTTCTCTTTCCGTCGTCGTCTTGGGCGTGAACGGAAAGCTTAACGGTGCACACCCAAATTACAACCCCTGTGTTGCTGAGGATTCAGCTTTCTTGGAAGCCGCCTTTTGTGACCACACTCTTCCCATAGATGAGCGTATTGCGGACATACTCTCGCGCATGACGCTTGAAGAGAAGATCAACAATCTCGTCACGACTGTTGACCCCACTCCCTCCATCGGCCTCCCTGCATACAATTGGTGGAGTGAAGCAACTTCGGGTGTGGGAGGCACTGATGTTGAAATGACCAAATTCGCTTACCCAATGTGAGTATTTTTCTGTGCGCGGACAATCTGTGCTCGTCGGTCAAATAATCTAACTCCTAGGTGACGTAACCCTATTTCTTTTTCCCTAGCACTACCGGAATGAGCTTCAACCGAACCATGTGGTCTGCGACTGGGCAGCAGATTGCACGTGAGGCCCGCGCTGCCATGAATATGGACGAAGCTTACAGTACCTTCTGGACGCCGGTCGTAAATCTCGCCCGAGAGCCTCGCTGGGGTCGCAACATCGAAGTTGCATCTGAGGACCCTTACCAAAACGGTGAATATGGTGCTCACTTTGTTAAGGGGTTCCAAGTGTCTGAGGATGATTTGACCCATGTCCAGGCGAGCGCGTGCTGCAAGCACTACGTCGCTAACGAGATGGAAGGCTCCACCGAAGTTGGACAGACTTTTGGCCGCCAAATGGTCGACACTGCCGTCACAATGCAGGATCTGATGGACAGCTATATGATCCCTTTTCAGGCCTGTGTAGAGAAGGGCGATGTTACCTCGCTTATGTGCTCCTACAATGCTGTCAACGGTGTCCCTAGTTGCGCCAACGATTGGTTGCTCACAACTGTCGCTCGCGAGGAGTGGGGTTTTGACGGTTATATTACGAGCGACTGTGACGCTGACTCTGATGTTTTCAACAACCACAACTACACTGACACTGCGGCGGAGGCCGTCGAGGCAGTTTTGAAGGCTGGCACCGACGTTGACTGCGGTAACTTCGTGAAAGAAAACATCCAAGACGCTTTGGATCAGAGCCTTGTCACCGAAGCTGACATTGATGAGAGGCTATACTATTTGTTCAGGATTAGGATGCGCCTTTCCCACTTTGACCCCACCGGTCCACTTGATGAGATTAAGGCAGAGGATACCATATGCACGGATTACAGCATCAATTTGGCACGTGATGGGCTCGTTCAGTCGGCTGTGCTGCTTAAAAATGACGCGAACACTCTCCCTCTTGTCGCCGCCAATGTTGGTAGCGTTGCTGTCATCGGCCCAAACAGCGAGCTCGCTGAGGGTGACATCAGTCAATACTATGGACCACATAACCACTGCGATAATGATGGGAAGTATGATCTTGTGAGCGCCATTGGCTTGTTCGCAGATGATGTGGCGACTGTGAAAGGAATCGAAAATAACACGTCCACCGACACATCTGGAATTCCCGATGCTGTCGCCGCAGCTAAGAGCGCCGACCAAGTTATTCTTGCCGTCGGGACCGACCTCGGCTGGGCTCGAGAGGGCACAGACGCTGTCTCTGTCGCCTTTAGCGATGAACAGGCACAGCTAATTAAGGAAGTAGCCGACGCGGCGAGCAAACCTGTTGTGCTTGTCATGTTCACTGCTAACCCTCTTGATCTGACTGACGTCCTTGCTCACGAGAACATTGGTGCTGTCTTACATGTCGGGCAGCCCGGAATCAATATTTACGCAGCTGGAGATCTCATTTTCGGAAAGAGATCCCCTGCCGGCCGAACTATCCAGACCGTGTACAAGAAAGAGTACGCCGATCAGATCAGCATCTTCGACTTCAATATGCGCCCAGGCCCATCTGAATTCCCCCGCCCTGACTGCACCACACCTGACGATCTTGACAGCTGCGAGAGGGGAACAAACCCCGGGCGTACGTACAGGTTTTACGTCGATGAGCCTGTTATTGAGTTCGGGTATGGTTTGTCTTACACCAAGTTTGACTACAACGTCGTCAGCGCCGCAAAGAAGGTCGACTTGACCCCCGTTAGAGAAATGTTGAGCGAGAGCCAGAGACTCGGGAAGTCATTCACCAATTTAGCTGATAGCCAAGGAGACATGGATGGATACGTCGTAGAAGTCACCAACAGCGGAGATGTCGATGCTGATGAAGTTGTTCTTGGGTTTAACAAGCCCCCAGGCGCTGGTGTTGATGGAGTTCCCCTTAAGTCCCTCTTTGGATTTGAGCGCGTTCATGTCAAAGCAGGGGAGACGGTAACAGTTACCCTCTACCCCACGTTGAATGACTTCACTGTCGTCGACAAGGATGGGCTGAGGTCTGTCGTCGAGGGAGAGTATGAAATTAATTTCGGTGTTGAGTCCGGAGGGGCTTTCGCTAAGCACATTTTGACTGCCAAATAAAGGAAAGCAAAGCAGGGGCGGATTTTTGGTTTTTATGCTAAATATTTTATGCCTGCATTGGTCTAATTAAAGTCACACGTTCACGTCACACCGTCTAAATATCATCAATTTTTTCTCCTTCCCTTTTTCACATTCCCATCTCATCCAAAGATCAGGATGCGAACTATTAAAAGAATCAACCTCCCTCAACATCAACTCTTTTCGAAGCCTCTTGCGTTTCTTCGTCCTGATGGCCCATGGAATAAGCGGTATCATAGCGGCACCACTGTAGAAAAGCATGACGTCCATCTTCGTTGACCGACACTTCACAAGCTCCCTATTTATGTCTTCAACCATTCGCTTGAATTCCTGGGGTGTCATCAGTCCTTGCAAATTTAGATTGAAGGGGTCTGAGCTGAACTTGATGTCGTGGCCGCCATTTACTATCCGTTGGGGTACGATCAAGAACGGTCGCGGCGGCGTGGGTGGGAGCTGCTGTTGTTGTTGTTGTTGTTGTTGTGGTGGTGGTGGTAGTTGACTGTCGCCTGAGTCGGGGGTGGGCGGTCGAACTGTGCTCTCCTTCGTGTTTGGGGGGGACAGTGGTATGCCGACGGCAGAAAGGCCATCTATATCGAGCAGGGGGGGAGCCTGATTCTGCATTTTTTGGTCTTGGGTTATTTTTGTTTGTATGTTTAAACCCGCCGCGAATCCAGTGTACCCCTTCGATCGCCAGATATAGTGCTGCTGTGTTGTTGGCTGGTGATGTGGCCAAAAACGACTAAATCGCTTCAAAAATAAATTTTGCAGCGATGATTTCGAGGTTTTGAGACAGTCCACCAGACACACCCCATTTGCGTCATCCCTCGTATTTTAGGATCTACCTTGTCATCTCCGCTTACTTTTGTTGCCTATTGTGCTATCTTTTTTGTTGTTGAGACCTCCCTGCTCATTATTTCGAGTGTTTTGTCTGCTTAAATTTTCGGTCTCTTTTCTCTGCCAAGGAACGGATGACACTCCACAACCTGATGATCGTGTCGAAGTCGGGTGGACTCATCTACAACACTGCGCTTTCACCCACCGCTCCCTCCGTTTCGATAAATGATTGGCTCCGCATGGGATCCACCTTCCACTCCCTGCATGAGATTGCAGCTCAATGCTCCCCTGTGTCAAATGATGAGGGAATATTGAGTATCGAATGCGGTAGCTTCGTGATTAGGTGTCTGCAGTCCCCTACTGGGACAAAATTTATAATGACGGCCTCGGCAAATGCATTCAATCCTTCCCTTGAAATCCCGCCTCCTTCCCTGGAGTCTGCCCTTTCACCTACTCCTTCTCCCAACACTGTGGCGGCAAACAACGCGAGCAATGCTGTCGCGACGCTCCTGAGGGAAGTTTACTGCATATACAGCGACTACGTGTTGAAAAATCCGTTCTATGAACTCGAGATGCCCATCCGATGTGAGAAATTCGATCAGAAGCTCCAGGAGAGGCTCAACAAAAGTTGACCGACTGGCTCAACTATAGTTGACCACACTTAATAGACGAATATAATAAAATTAAGTAGCAAAGTAGCGGGCAGAAGCTTTTAAGTAACCTACTATGACAAATTATTAGCTCAATGGGAAGTCCCTATGCTTCCCAAGATGAACCATAAGCATTTGGCTTAAAGGGTTTAGGTGGACTCGGAGTCGACCCAAAGCCGCCATAGTCGGAAGATGTCTTCTGGAATCTGAGAAATTTGTCCGTTTGTCCGTTTCCATAATGGATTGTCTCCACGTAATTAAACTTGTCTGGACTGTGCTGACCACTCATCTTTTCCTTCTCCTGATCTCGGAGGACCTCCACTTCTTCTGGAGTTAAATTATTCGACTGTTGCACCGTGCTGTCGCTTGGCAGTGTGTTCCTCCCTCCACCCCTCCTGCCATTCTTCCTTTCATCCCGCGCTATCTCTGCCTCTTCAGGCGTCATTCGCAATTTGCAATGTAAGTTGTTGAGAGTTTTTCTCTTGAAGAGAGTTATAGTTGTACTGTTAATTGAGTTTTTTTTTTAATCTCGTGTGCAGTATACTAAATTATTTCGAACAGCAGAGTGAATTATATGTTCGTAGCAAGAATTTAGGGGGAGAGTGGAAACAACTCTAAGTTGAACCCGAAAAAAAAGCACCCGACGCCCGACGCCTGACGCCTGACGCCACATACATAAATGGATTGGCACACATAAAAAGCAACTTAAATGCTCGTTTTTCCTTGTCTTATCGCCGTTTAACTTAAATTACGCACCTTCAAAAGACTCATTGTCACCAGAAAATTAATTGCCATAGCCAGACAAACAGTTTTTCAAAGTCCCCGCTTTTGGCGTCAGAATTCCTAACATCTGAGTTCACCCAGTAGCATATTTTGTCGTAAAATGCCTCTTGGAGGCTCTCTCGTTGCCGCAGGCAATGCTCTCGGCATAGCGACAACCTTTTTGGTTCCTGTTGGTGCCGTTGCTGGGATACTAATTTCTCAGGGCGTTAAAAATGTTCTGAAGGTGATCTCCAAGACCTGGGTTGTCGAAGATGAGTCTGTGATTGTTAGAATTGATCACAATTTGCTCACTGGACAAAAGAAAATATTTCTCAATGATACCATTGTCAAGGAAGTCGGTCCCATGTTTGTTGAGGGTGCGAGTGAAGTAAAATTCTCTACGAAAAAGGGTGATTACCTTCTGAGGATAAGACCTAATCAACTCTTCGAATTACACAAAGAGGCGGGTGGATTCTGTTATGACTTGCATTGCTCGGGGATGAAAGAGGACGTGTTGTAAACAACACACTGAATGTACACAAGCCAGAAGTAGTTATTTTTTGTTGAAATAAAATAAAATGAAAAAATACACCAACAGAAAAATGCCGGAAACAACAACAAACACACTACACTCTTCTCATTCATTCTCGTTCTTCTGGTCATTTCATTGCCATTAAATTAAATTCAGTTTTCTACTCTCAAGAGTCGCATCTCCTCTTCATTACCATGTTGCACCACACTCACTCATCTCTCTCTCACTTCAAAAATGACTCGTAAACCTCGTTTTGAGTTTCCTCAACATAGCTGTAGCCCAGCGTTTCCAAAAACTGCTCGACCCGGCCCTCCTCCTCGTCCCACCCCACCTCGAGCCCAACGAGAACTCGACCAAAGTCGTCGCCGTGATTGCGGTAATGGAATAGCGATACATTCCAGGTAATGTTCAAGCTCGCGAGAAAGCGCTGGAGAGCGCCTGGGGATTCAGGGAACTTTAACCGGAACAGACGCTCGTTCTTCTTTGGCCTTATGCTGTCGTCAGTGGTGCGGCGGCGACGGCCACCAGCCATGTACCTCAGGTGCGTTTTGGCGAGCTCGTTGTTGCTAATGTCGTGGGTCTTGTAATTATTCTTGTTCAGCACTTTCAACACCTCCTCATAATCATCCTCACAGTTCTCCCCCTTGAGAGGCTGAATTGCCATGAATATCTTGGCTTCCTCGCTGCAGACCTTCCTGTAGCTAAAGCCAGTAATGTTTCTTGGGTGAATGAGCGAGTACAGTTTCCTGAAACTTCCAGGCTCTTCAGGGATCGTGACGCTCATCATCTTCTCGCTGTCGTCAGCGCGTTCGCTGACAAATCTCATGCGATCAAAGTCCATGTTAGCACCGCTGGTCAGAGCGACCATTGTCTCGTCCCGAACACCCGTCGCATCGCAGTACTTCTTGCAGCCCGCGATTGCGAGAGCGCCGGCCGGCTCCAGGACGATTCGAGTATCGTTGTACGCCATCTTGATGGCACTGCAGATTTCGTCAGTGCTCACTGTGACCATGTCATCCACGAGGGCGTCGCATATCCTGAATGTCTCGTCGCCCACTGTCCGCACTGCCGCGCCGTCCGCGAACAATCCGACCTCATCCAGGGAGATGACCTTTCCCGCCTCCAGGCTCCTCGTCATTCCCGCCGCGTCACGGGCCTCCACCCCAATGATTTTTATGCTGGGCCTGACTTTCTTGATGTAAGCGGCAATGCCAGCCAACATCCCCCCTCCTCCACAGCACACAAAGATGGCGCTCACGGGTTTGTTCTTCGTCAGCGTGGTGCAGTTCGTTTGCTTGATTATCTCCATTCCTATCGTCCCCTGGCCGGCGATAACGTCTGGATCGTTGAACGGATGAATCATCGTCTTCCCTTCCTCCTCTACAAGCCTGACAGCTTCGCTGGCAGCCTCATCAAAAGTCATCCCAAACAGCTTTACCTTGACCAAGGATCCGCCGTGGCTTTTCACCGCGCCGACCTTTATCGAGGGCGTCGCAACGGGCATCACTATCGTGGCGTGAACGCCGAGACGGGCAGCAGCCAACGCGACACCCTGAGCATGGTTCCCAGCGCTGCATGCAACTATGCCCTTGGCCAGCTTCTCTGCAGGAATGTTGGCTATCTTGTTGTAAGCCCCTCGTATCTTGAAAGAAAATACGCTCTGAGTGTCTTCGCGCTTGAGGAGGATGTTGTTGCCAAGGGCTGAGCTGATGTGGGGCGAGGGCTGGAGGGGAGTCTCAGAAGCGACATCATAAACCTTGCTGTTCAAAATTCTGGAAAGATATGAGTCCAGAGGAGGGTGGCGATCCCGAAGCGATGTAAGCCTTCGAAGAAAAGGGTGTCTAGTAGAGCAGAGAGGTGGTCGAAGAGAGCGCATATTCCCGCCAAATTGGAGCATCATGGGGACGCAGTTTTCGGGCCCAATTTTTACTGATGCTGTGTTGATATATCCTGAATATGTTAGGTTTGGTTACTTTTTCTCAGGTTTTATTGATATTGATATTGATATCGATATTGATTGAGACCGAAGAGCTGATTTTATTAGGTTTCGGTAGTAATTTCGTGGACTAGGAGGGGTCGGCCGCGCTTTGTTTGTGTGAGCTCTGTGACTAGACAAAAATTAGTGCGCTTCTACTAACGCATTTCTGCAGTTTAAAAGTGTATCCTGGTTAACCCATCTATAGATCCCACAATTTAGTATAGGCACCAAAGTGTGAGCCACCCCATACCCTTCATTGTTCAATTTCAATCTTGCAGATTTGCGTTTGTCGAAACATCACAAAACAATAACAACAGCGACAAATAATAAATGTTCGGCTTCAGGCGCCCTCCTACTGGGCCGTGGGAGGAGCAGTACTCTTGCTTCTCGGTCGCCTACGCTGACAAGGGACACCTGGAAGCAGGAGACAAAATCATCCTTCCCCCCAGCGCTTTTGATGTGCTGTCCCGCATGGAAGTAGAATATCCCATGCTTTTCAAGTTAACGGCAGCTAATGGCAACACAACGCATGTTGGCGTGCTGGAGTTCTCGGCGCAGGAGGGTAGCTGTTTCATTCCTCATTGGTGCATGGAAAACCTGTTGATTGAGGAGGGGGGAATCATAACTGTGAGAAATGTCTCGCTGCCCAAGGCAAAATTTGTGAAGCTTCAGCCTCAGCACGTCGATTTTCTCGACATTTCCAACCCCAGAGTAGTCTTGGAGCACGCCTTGAGGACTTACAGCTGCGTCACAAAGGGCGACGTAATTAAGCTTTCCTACAATGACAGAAATTACCATTTTGAACTTAAAGAGGTGGAGCCCGCTCCTGCCGCCTGCATCATTGAGACAGACGTCAACATCGATTTCGACGCGCCCTTGGGTTACAAGGAGCCTGATTACAAGGCGGAGGCGGAAAAGGCGAAGAAATCGGCGAATGCACTGATGCAGAATATGCCCAAACAGAGTCGGTTTGGGGGTAGCAGCAACAATAGCCCAGCCATGAGTGGCAAAAACTCGGGCAGCAGCAGCGTGGGGAGCAACATGGATTCGCTCGTGCTTCCGGACAGCGCTACGTCGACGCCGACGCCGACGGGGACTAGGATCGTGGACGGCAATATCATCAAGGGTGAGGATTCGGCGGAGGAAGTCATTGACAGCAAGCTGTTGGCGGAGAAGACTGGTGCCACTGGGATCCAGCGAAACAGCGCGCTTCCTCCTAAACCTCCTACGAGCACCTACTGGGCGGTGAGCGGAGGCAGTGGGAGCAGGCTTGACGGCAAGGCGCCGAGTCCCCTCAAGGACAAAAGTGGGGCAGACGTGAACATCCGGGAGGTCCGGGCCGAGGCCGCAAGGAGACGCGAGGAGAAGCTGAGGGAGGAGAGAGGGAAAAGCGTTTTTGACGGCTCGGGCAACAGTCTCACTAAAAACGGTAACAGTAACGGTGCGAACGGCAGTAGCGGCAGCAGTAGCGGAAGCGGCAGTGGCACCGGAAGCGGAAGCGGAAGCGGAAGCGGCAGTGGCACCGGCAGCAGCAGTAGCGACAGTGGAGTGTCACGAAAGAGCTTGATTGGCAATAAATTTTCGAAAAGAAAAACGTCCACAACGGCTTTTCAGGGCAACCAGAACACATTGAAGTAACTGTATGCAAAAACTCTGCCATTTTTTTAGCAAAGCCTTGCAAACGCTATTCCTACATTTACTTTGAAGCTTGCGCCTGCATCTTGCATCTTGCATCTTGGATCTTGGATCTTGGATCCACGTCCAATTCCATCCACGTCCAATTCCATCCACATCCAATTCCTCCATCCACATCCAATTTCATCCACATCCAATTCAGTGCTCATTGGCCCCCACATGTACAGCAAAATTAGGCCCTGCCAGCCTCGGCGCTCTTTCCCTCCGTGTTATAGTTGAGAAGCTTCTCTATAAGATCGACGTGAGTTAACACCATCCTCCGGCAGCAGTAACGCTTCAGCCCAAGCATATCAAGAGCATCTTCCTCAGCGTGGTTTGATTCCAAATAGTACAAATATGTCTCCCACTTGTTTCCAATCACCTTGCCACAGGTGAAGCAACGCACGGGGATGATCATATTTTAGAAACTGCGGATAGCGATATGTTTAGGCGGTGTTAGTTCGGGAGATTGTGAGATGCGAGAAAGCGAGAGCTGGCAAGTGCTTGAGGAGCATCACAGACGTACACACATGGCAACACAAAACGAGGTTGAGGTGGAGGCCAAAGAAGTGTGCGAGTCTCGGTGCGAAATGCGCTAATCAGGGGGGCAGATGAGGAAAAAACACCAAAAAGAAAGGGGCACGAAGAGGGCAAGATTTGGGAGGCTGGTGTGATTTATGCGCTAAAAAATGTATGTAGAAGGCACGTACAAGAGAAGTTGAGTGCTGAAACGATGAATTAGGGGGGGAATTGAGGAACTGAGGAGGCGGAATTGTTTGGCTCGGGTCTGCCGCAGGCCGCAGTCGAGCAGGCCCAAAATCTCGACAAGCGACAAGCTTGCCCGAAGAAGAAATCTAATTAGGGTTTTAGTAACACAAGAAAATCAGAAAATCACTAGAGATGCGTAATTATTTTTTCCTGTCGCTTTCTGCGGTTGCTTATGCTTCTGAGAGTAACCCGCCGAACTTTCCAGCATCTGTAAAGGTGTTCACGGCAGCGACGTCACCTGATGAGATCTCTTCCGCAGTGAATGCAGCCTTTGCGGAGAATGGAGGGGACCCCAATACATCTTGTAACAACGGCGAGTTCTCGGATAGTCGCTTTGCCTTCTTGTTTGCTCCTGGCAGCTACAGCACTGACGTTCCAGTTGGCTACTATACTTCCGTGTACGGGGCAGGTGCTTCTCCATATGATGTGACCTTCACAGGTGATCGCGGTGTGTACTGCGAGGAGGCTTGCGGCTTGTTTGAATCGGGGTCTTTGACAACTTTCTGGCGTTCAGCGGAAAACTTCCACACGACAAGCTCATACGTTTGGCCAACTGGTGAGTACAAAATTTTGTGTACTCAACTGATAAAATAAGGTTGTGACGACGGTGCAAGAAGGAAGGATGCAAGGCTAACACTCCTCATAACAGGAACCGGCATGACCTGGGCCGTTTCGCAGGCTGCCCCCCTGAGAAATGTCGTCATTGACAACACTGTTTTGTTTTATGAGTATATTCCCCCTTATGAGGCCGCCGGCTACGCGAGTGGCGGGTGGGGTAGCGGGTTGAGCGTAGGCGGAACAGTTGAATTCGGTTCCCAGCAACAATTCATCGTCCGGAACAGTGAGCTTATTGGTGATGTGGGAGTGCCCGTCTGGAATGGTGTATTTGTGGGCAACTCGAACGCCCCTACCGACCAGTGCGGAATGGATGTTGGCGATCAGCAGCAACCGAACATCTCTGTGGAGCCGTCTACGCCGATTGTAGCCGAAAAGCCTTTTATCACCACGGACGAAACAGCCTCAACCTTCAACTTGGTCATTCCTGCCGTTAAGAAAGATGTTTCCGGTCTGCCGTACACAAAGGATGGACAAGAAGGCGCGCAAGTCGTCCCCTTCGATAATGTCTATGTTACTGCACTAGAAGATACAGCCGAGGTGATCAACGGGAAACTTAGTGCCGGACTGCACGTGGTAATTTCCCCTGGTATTTATGAGCTTGAGGACAGCATTAAAATCACCGTCGATAATCAGGTCGTCTTGGGCTTGGGAATTGCGACTCTCATCTCTCCTCAAAATGGTAATCCCGCGGTTATTGTTGCCTCGGGCGTCAAAAATGCGCGCGTTGCTGGGGTTTTGCTTCAGGCAGGCGAGTGGACGACCAGCGATTTACTCCTTGTGGACGATGATGGCAGCAATGAAGTAGAGTTTTTGGACGACGCCTCTCCCACTGTTTTGACTGACGTGTTTGTTCGAGTGGGGGGTCCAAACCCAACGAATAATGTCGGGCCCGTCACAAACATGATCAATATCAAGGCAAGCAATGTCATCATTGACAACACTTGGCTTTGGCGCGCTGATCATTCTCAGAGCGGTCTCGTTTTTGACGAGGCGAACCCCGTCGACGTTGGGCTAACTGTGAGCGGCGATAACGTCGTCGCGTACGGTTTGGCTGTCGAGCACACAAACAAAGACAATGTGGTGTGGAGTGGTGAAAACGGACAGGTTTACTTTTTTCAGGCTGAGATTTTGTACGATTACACGGGTGATCATTGGGACCACAGCTGCTATGTAGTCGATGAAGAGGTGAAGACGCACACAGGTGTTGGGCTTGGATGCTACACTTTCTTCAGGGATGCCAACGTGACTGTTGCGAGTGGCTTCACGACCCCCGCTAGCGAAGGTGTCCTCATCAAAAAGGCGATGTCGCGTTTCCTGAATGGTGGAGGAGAACTGGACAACGTGGTGAACAAGGATGGACTGAAGGTCGACGGCGTAACCATGACACAATATGCCTGCGTCGTCGCAGACGAATAAATTAGCCAGCTAAGCCTAGCCAGGACAATATATTATGTTTTTATATGTTTTTCTTGCCAAAGCCAAATCTACTTCTTCTTCATTTCAGACATTAATCACTCGTCGTTCATCTCATCGTCGTCTTCTCCCTTGGAATCCTCGATCTCCTCCAGACTCTCCTCTATGCTTTCCAACCTCATATCGATGTCTTCCAATTCAAGCTGCAATTCCCCTCCCCCATCAAACCCCTTGGCCTGAATTTCACTTTCTACCACCTTCTTGCACTTGTTGAGCATTTCCCCTGCTCGCCTCAAATATAAAGTCGCGTTACCCCAGTCAAAAAGTGCCTTGAAGGCACACCCTATCAAGAAGAAAGTTTCTACAACCTCGTCATTTTCAATGATGAGGCTCGCAAGCACAGTAACAGCGGCATTGTTGAGCAGCGTGTAGTCACTGTTCGACGTGTCAAGACAACTCGCGCTCTCCATAAGAAGCTTGGCGGTACTGGTACGGAATTCGAAGCTGGGAAGATTCTCCATGGCGCTCAGGTCAGGTTCGAATGCCCCCTCCGCGCTTTTGCTTGCGCTTGCGCTTGCGCCGGTGCCTTTGACGACTGCGTCTGCGTCTGCGTCATTGCTGGAGGCATCCATAAAGTAAGTCGACGCTGCCTGAGAGCAAGGGACTTTGACGCGCTCCCACACCTCTTTCATGTAACCCACTGCCTCCTCCCCCCTCTGCTGAGACAAGCGCAGATTCGCAAGCTGCTGTAGCACGTTTGGAGAGCACCCGTCGTCAAGTTTTGTGGCGAGGCTAAGAGCCTCCTCGCAGTTCTTTTCTGCATCCTCCTCGAAGCAGAGGTCTGTCATGTACAGCTCCGAGATGCTGCAGTAGGCTGCGCACAGCATCGAATGGGCCTCTGCATTCGAAAAATGGGCCTCTGCATTCGAGTTGTCTTTCAGCATGTTGACAGCGGCCGAAAACTGGGCCAATGCTTCCTTCCCTCCCAGCATCTGCGCCAAGTACAGCATCCTGCCCGCCTTACGCTCGTCATTTACCGGCGTGACGTGGATGCTCTGTGCAAAGCAGTCTCTGCTCTTCGCTTGGTCTCCAAGCTGCGCAAAGATCTCTCCCTGCCTCTCTTTGATTACAGCCAGGATATGTGCCCCGCTTTCGTTCCCGTTGCCGATCTCTATTTTGTTTGCGGCGCATTCGTACAGCTCCAGAGCTTCGATTGGCTTGAGCAACTCCACTGCGGCCTCTCCCCTGGTCACAAGTTCTTCCACAGACAAATTAGAGAGGTCTGCCGCATTCGGAGGAGGGGGTGGTAAGTTGTTCTTGGAGGAATTGAGCTGTTTGCCATTTTTCTTCTTCTTCTTGTTGCTGCTCGACGGCTTTCCCTTCCCCATGGTTGTCTGGGATGGGCAAGGAGGAGGTGGGTGTGGCGATCGAAAGGCTGGAGCGTTTAAGGAGACTTTCAAAAATAATTCGCCGAATTTACGCTAATTTTCTGTAGATATGTATAGTGTGAGGGGGTATTGGCAAAGATTTTGGTAATATAATTCTGTTTACGCTACACGACGGAGGCTTTTCTTTTTCGATGGAGGTCGAGAGATCTCCGGCCAATTCTTTCCTTCTTATCGTCTGTTGGTTATATAAGCAACTCCGGGGAAACGACGGAAGAATTTTCTTGTGTGCTCGAAAAGCTTGATTTTTCCAGCCTATCGTCCGTGGGCGTTTCTGCCTCCCTCAACTTTTGGCTTTCTTTGGTGTCTTTCTCGTCGCTCTTGGCACCATGATTAAGTCGATTTTTATCCTGTCCACGTCTGGTGAGGTGTTGATAGAGCGCCACTTTCGCTCGCACACTAGCCGCGCCGTGACATCCCACTACTGGGAACTGTACAATAAATACTCTGGCGAGGTTCCACCTATCCTCTCTTTTGGTGATGGGCACATAATCAGCATCCAGCGAGATCACGCCTTCTACCTGGCCGTTTGTAGCAATGAAATTCCCCCCCTCCTTGTCATCGAGTTTCTTCACAGAATCGCGAGCATATTCCTTCAGTATTTTGGAGAACCTGTCGATGATATTGCCATTAAGGACAACTTCAGGTGAGTTTTTTGTGTTTAGTGTTTTTGTTTTTTGGTGGGTACATCTACGGATCTTCCTAACGGTGGTATCTCGCCCCTTTTCTGTCTGTTCTGCAGCACCGTTTATCAGCTCCTGGAGGAGATGGTTGATAACGGTTGGCCTTTAACGACAGAACCAAACGCGCTGAAGGCAATGATTGCGCCGCCAACGGTGCTAGGGAGAATTCACCAGGTGGTGACGGGGCAGTCGACGGTGAGCGAGTCTCTCGCTGACGGGATGGTATCAAATATGCCCTGGAGGAAGGCGGGGGTGAAATATGCACAGAATGAGGTTTATGTTGACATTGTAGAAGAGTTTGATGCAATTGTGGATGTGTCGGGGCAAGTTGTGTCCTCCGACATCAACGGCTCGATACAGGTCCAAAGCAAGCTTTCCGGGGTTCCAGACCTTACTCTGACGTTTAAAAACCCGGAGGTAATCGACGATTGCTCGTTTCACCCCTGCGTTCGCTACAACCGATACGATAATGACAAGGTCATTAGCTTTGTGCCACCTGATGGTGCATTTGAACTGATGCGATTCAGGGTCAAAAACATGGCCCAGGTCATCACACCGCCCATATTCTGCAACCCACAGCTCTCGTTTGGTGGTGACAGTAGTAGCCACGCGAATAATGGGAAGAAAAAGGTCGACGGGAGAATCAGCATCAGCCTCGGCTTGAGGAGTAACTCTTCCCTCATTTTCGGACAGAGAAAAGGAGCAACGCAAATGGTAGAGGATGTGGTAGTCATAATTCCATTCCCATCGGTCGTCAGGACGGCGAACCTCACCGCCAACGTCGGTAGTGTCCTTTTTGACGAGGCCAAGAAGGTCGCCAAGTGGACTATTGGTAAAATTACCCTGAATAAGAAATGCCAGCTCAATGGAAGTATGGTGCTCAGCGGCAGTGCAGAAGAAAATCCACCTCTAACGGTCAAGTGGTCCATCCCCAACGCGTCGGTTAGCGGTCTGAGCGTCAGCGGGCTCTCCCTCCACAACGAAAACTACAAACCTTACAAAGGGGTGCGTTGCCTCACAAAATCGGGCCGCTTTAGCGTTCGTTGCGCATGAATAAAGAAGATGGGTGAAAATAATAACATTGAATGACTATGATGTTTCTCTGGAGCTACACACATGCTACTACTCTTGTACTTAGCTTATTGCTTGCTACTCTTGCGGTTAGTTTATTGCTACTACTTTTGCACTTAATTTGATGACACTCAGTAAATGAGTTCACGACGACAAAAGTAGAGAAACCATTTGAAGATTTTTACATAATATTAACCCTAAATAATAATCTTCCATCTACAACATTAAGCTCCTCCTCGAACACTCCCATGATAAAAAAATATACAACAAAAAAATCGTTCAATCTTCAAGCTATCTACGACATTAAACCAATCTCCTCAATACAAACCTCCTCAATATCGTACCCCACCTTCCCCTCCACCACACTCGCCACCCCAAACTCCCCAAAATCAAAGCGCAACAAACTATACCATGCCATCAGTTCAAACCACATGCTCCACTCATATATGTGTCGCCACGGATCGGCAATGTATTTCATATTTCCCAACGCACACAATGACGCTGTGAGAGCGAACAAAACACAAATTCCCACCCTCCCCCTGAACAACATTACCGACGCTCCATCCTTCCCCCGTTCGTAGATCGCAATCGTATACAACAACTGCGCCACGGCGCTACCAAAGAAGCCCAGCGATGCTCCAAAGAGATGAACGCCCTTATTCTCCGAGAAGCCGCAACTTCCCACCAAAGTTACTCCAAAACCTGAGAGGAATTGCAAGACTGCCGCTACTTTCACGATACACTCGTAGCGACCGCTATTTCGTTGTCGTGTACGCTCGGACAGCATCGAGTACATTGGGAACGACATGTACGCAAGAAATGCGCCCACAAAACCGAAATTAACGCGAAACAACACTCGCTCGGGCAAGTGGCGGTTAAGATCGGAAATGTCGCAGTATGGTCCCTCGAGGTGGCCAAGGTGACGAGCCCATAGATAACAAATTATAAGATTCAATGAGCCCACTGTGATTACCACGTTCACCATGCGGTAGATTTTCAGCGAGCCAAGAACGTGTGTCGTCATAATGAAGGAGAGATGCAAGATTGGGTTGTTCTTTGGGGGAAATAAAAAATGTAGTTGTAAAATAGTGAATTGTGAGGCTTTGTACAAATAATTTGTAGGGATGAGTCGTGAGGGTTTTCTTTTCTTGGCCTCACTACACTCACATGACATTCTACACTCACTGTCTTTTTTTGGACTCACAGATCCAAAACAGAACGGAGAGAACGGAGAACGGAGAACGGACCACGGACCACGACCACTGACCCCGGATCGAAACGGACCCACCCATCCAGACCAGAGAAATTTTATATTTTTCATTTAGAAGCATCTCATCGTCTCTTTCATTTTCGTCCCCCCCAAATTTCAACATCCGAATTCGCCAACAAATCTCACCCCTCGAAATAAATTCTAACTTTTTTTTTAAACTTATAGAATGGTTCCCGAAAAAACAACAGCTGAGGAAACAACAGCTGAGGAACCCACCAAAAAACGTGTCTTCTACCCATGGCTTTCGATACACCGCGCGCTCGCGGTCGTTTTTGTGGTGTACTTCCACTTTTGCCAAAAATTGGGTGTGCCCATTGACACCAGGACCGTGACAAACGGTTGGCCGTATGTACTGCCGATCTTGGCCACTGTCAGCGGCTTTTTGCACACGGGTCTCACATTTCGCAGGGCTAAACGGCTTTTCGGCTTGATGATGTTTGGGGTCGGGTTGAACGCGCTGGCCTACGTGGCCCTCCCATCGGTCCGCATTACCCCAGATATTAAGATATATTATAATTTAATCTTTCATATGTGGTTCGTCCCGGCGCTCGCCACCTTCATGTTGTTTCACACCTACCAAAAGCTCGTGGGAGTCATGGTTCTAGTAGCCTGCTTGGTCTCGGTACTTGTTTATGAAGATTCTGTTTTTATATGGATTGCGCTTACGTGGAGTCTCTGCTTGGGGGCTGAACAGGCGGGTCGAACGTACCCGGAATTTGCACCCTATCGGCATTGGGCGATTTGGCTCATCGTAAACACCGGCTTTGTTGTTGGCAACAAATATGAACACAGTGTGTTTGGGAGGGAGGGGGTGTTTGGGTCAACCGTATCACCGGTGTGGGAAGTGTTACTTTTGTACTGGTATTACGCCAGCGGCGATAAGCTTGACATAATGACTCTGCAGCGCCAGGTTCGAAAATCCGCACCGCTGCTATTTATCCTGTACATGGTCTTTGGGTGGGCCAACGTTGATAAGCTGATAAATGGCATGAAAGGTACGCCGGTGGACGTGCGAATCGCGTTGGCTTGTCAAAGGGTGGCGATCATTAGCGTGTCGATGGCTTTGGTCACGGACACCACGGTTCCTTGGAAAAGGTGGATGGACCCCGTCGCCGGGATGGTGTACTTGGCCCAAGTGTGGCCCATTGTAATCGCGGAGAGCCTCGACATTGAAAGAGGCAATGGGATGTGTTGGCTGCTGACGCTGGTGTACGTCGCCTTGCTGGCAGCTGTGGGATGGGGCATAGACCTATATTTAAGAGAGAAACGGCTTAAGGGGAAAGAGACCAGGGAGCAGATATCAGAGAGCAAGGGGGTAGAGATTGTCGAGCTTGGGGAGAAGGGGGAGCAGATATCAGAGAGCAAGGGGGTAGAGATTGTCGAGCTTGGGGAGAAGGGGGAGGCGATTTTGTAACAGAAGCTTTCCCAAGGGAGTGATGTAAGATAATTCTTGCGAACATTTTTGTGCCTTTAGATAATAATTTTTGTGCCTGAACCACTGCTTTAGGGAGATAGTCGGGTTTGTATTAAATGTATTAGTTCTTTCTTTAGTTGCTTATGTTCGTTTTTTCGACGATTGGTCTGGGGGGACAAGAAAAATTTGAAATTTCGTTTATTCAAATATATTTTTGTAATACAAATTACTTTAAATACTTTATTAAATAATATATAAAAACCATTTGTCAAAATTAAAAAAATTGAAATATATTTATTATATTTATAATAAATTTATCTTTAAAATTTTAAAATTTTATAAATAATTGCAAATTATTATTTTTATTGAATTTATTATTCATTAAATCATATAAAAACTGTATGATGATATAAAATAGTATTTATTTATAAATTAAAAATAATTTGAATGAAATGAACGTCAGAAAACTGTTGAACTCGTTTCAGTCGTTTTTGTCAAAAACAGCTCAGAGCAGGAAAGAGGAAAATCCTTGCCTGAGCTGTTTTTGACAACGTTTCAAACACACCCTCGCCAGCACCCTAAAGACAAGAACAAAAAAGTCGAAAGTCAAAGCACAAGAGATATACACATTTACAACGAAACCCACTACGAAAGAGAGATCCCCAGAGGTCCATTTCGTCAAACAACCCCAACATAAGAAACCATGATTCTAACACAATAGTCAGGTTTGCGTTAAAATGACATTAAATCCATTAGGTCTTCTAGGTCGTCAATTTTTGTCAGAAACAGCCACAACCCGAATAAATTGCTGTTTCTACAAGGTCTGGTCTGTTTGTGAATCGTTCACGCTTGGGGGGACCAACTAACTCACTCACTCACAAACCCGACTATAAACCTTAATAATTTTCTAAAAGATAACCAATTTAAACCTACTCCATTACAAAGTGGCAGCTGTCAAGCCCGGTACACTGAGCGCTGACAGTATCCCCCTTTACCAGCGGCCCTACCCCTGCGGGTGTACCGGTCATTATCACATCACCCGCCTCGAGTTGGTAGAATTCCGACAATTTTGCGATCATCTCATCGCATTTCCAGATCATTTTCCCCAGTTTCGAATTCTGTTTTTGCTCACCATTTACCGAGAGGGTCATGCTCAGGTCGTCAATACTGCCACCATTGTCGAACTCATCCTTTAAAGTCATCAATCCAACGGGCGCAGACTGGTCGAACCCTTTGCTGTAGCACCACGGTCTCTTCAATTTCTTGGCTTCATTCTGGAGATCCCGTCGTGTTAAGTCAACCCCCATTGCATATCCGAAAATTGCATTTTTCGCTCCGGCAACATCAACCCTATTGGCTCGCTCCCCGATTCCAACAACGAGTTCCGCTTCGAAGTGCAAGTTGCTGGTCATTGTGGGATACTTAATCTTTGCTCCGGGATTGCTCACATCTATGACAGCGCTGGCGGGTTTCTGTGTGTGCATAGTTAGTACATTGACGACTGGGACACTTAGCTACGGGTTAGCTACAAGTAAACGCGCGCGCGCGCACACACACACACACTCGACCGCACGCACTGAAGTGCACTCACGCAGCAATTTATTGCGAAGCCTCAAGGACCCACGAGCTCAGGACAAATCAGCACAACAAACGCACCACAGACAAAAAATGCTCAACCAACACAAATTCTTTGACGCACCATGAAGAAGAATGGCGGCTCTCTATCAGGGTTGTGTCCCATTTCAAGGGCATGGTCCGCGTAATTCCTCCCGATACAAAATACACGATGGACAGGAAAAAAACTACCGTTTGACACCCGGATGAGGGCCTGACGTTGGGCTGGAAAACACAGATTTGCGGCCATCTCCGCCTTGACGTCGAGATTTGCCTCTTTCAGATTTTTTTCGGAGGCAAAATTTTGACCATATATATCTCTCTGAAGCGCTAAATCAGTCCACTATCGCGCTAAAAAGAGGCCAAGTCGAAGCGAATCAATATTTGTTAGCTCTCCTCTGCGAGCTAAAAACAGAATGGCTTCCCTCCAGAAGCTATCAATAAGAGGGATTCGTGCATTTTCGCCTGACGATGAGGAGCAGGTGATTGAATTCTGCTTCCCACTGACGATCATTGTGGGTATGAACGGATGCGGGAAGACAACTATAATCGAAGCTTTGAAATATGCTGTGACTGGAAGCCTTCCCCCCGGTGTAAAATCTGGGCAATCGTTTGTACATGACCCGAAGGCTTGTGCCTCGTCATCTGTGAAGGCGAATGTGAAGCTTCGCCTTACCAACCGCGCAGGGAAGACCATGGTTATCGTCCGTTCCATGGAGGTCACTCAAAAGAAGGCAACGATGACCTTCAAGCAGTTGGATGGCGTAATAAAGACGACAAATGCTGACGGTGAGAAGGTTGCCATGAGCCACAAATGTGGTGAGCTTGACAAGCAGATCCCGGAGTTGATAGGAGTCAACAAATCGATTCTTGAACATGTAGTTTTCTGTCATCAGGAGGAGGTGAGTGTTGCCCTTAAATTGCGCTGGCTGCCCCACCGAAAAGATCTGCAGCTGCCACTTTTGCTGCCACCTTTGCTGCCACTTTTGCTGCCACCTTTGCTGCCACTTTTGCTGCCACTTTTGCTGCCACCTTTGCTGCCACCTTTGCTGCCACTTTTGCTGCCACCTTTGCTGCCACCTTTGCT
>Ga0115556_1000481_pt1 | contig 26266 bp, 16 predicted proteins | sample COGITO_mtgs_1104_5_FD_87282 | JGI IMG/M metagenome (GOLD analysis project Ga0115556, IMG submission 87282) | Pelagic marine microbial communities from North Sea - COGITO_mtgs_110414 | ecosystem: Environmental > Aquatic > Marine > Epipelagic | place: Germany:Helgoland, sampling site Kabeltonne... | reverse complement strand
TTCGGCGACGACCAACGCGAGGAAGAAGAAGAGTACGATGATGAAGAAGAAGAAGAAGAGGTGAGCGAGAACGGATTTTGCGCGGAACGACGAGGACGATTTTCAACAACAACTCAGGAATTCGTGGAAATTCAAGAAGAAGAAAAAAAAAATACGGGGAAGGAGAGTAGAAGAAGAAGAAGACAAAGCACGTGGTATGCGAACAAGAAGAAAACGTCGATACGAGCGACGATATCTAAGATTGTGGTGTCGCTTTCGATTTTGCTCACTCTGTGCGCGATGTTAGCGCAAACCTTGGTGTATGTAGAACGAGAGGAAGAGGCAAAGAGGAGAGAGGAAGCGAGAGAGGATTACGAGAGAGCAAAAGAAGCAATGGAGAAGCTCTTTTCTTCATCGTCGTCGTTGCCGTGCGAAGATGGTGGAAATGAATTGATGTTGCCTTCAATAGAGACCGTAGAATCGTGCAGAATAATCGAGGAGAAGAGTAGCACCAGCATCACTTCGTCGTTATTGTTCAATCAATCGTGTTTAAATGTAAACGCTCCGGAAGCGAGCGGAGTGATTGAAGAGTTGCCGTTGAACGCGTGTTCAATAGCCACGACGACAAATACTCAGCAGTATTACTTCCCCATAGCGGAGATATACATACACTATCGCGAAGACTTGGAGGAGAAGAAAAAACTGATGGAGCTTCAACATTGGAACTTCAAAGGCGCGTTCTTTTTTGTCGTGACGGTGTTTACAACAATCGGCTATGGGAACGTCGCGCCAAGCACAAAAGAAGGGCGATTGGTCGTGCTAATTACGACCATACCAGTTCTCGCCGTATCGTTGATTACAATAGTCACCATAGCTGAACCAATCATAGACAGCATGAACTTATTACACAAGTATTTGTTAAAGAGGATGAAAAAGAAGTTGCCGATTGATATAACGATACCGCAAAAGTGTACTCTCGAGGAATATTTTAATGTCTTGCAGCACCATCTAATCGGAGAGGCGTTTTGGCCGATGACGGAGGTTTTCATTCGAACGAATCAAATTTACACATCAGACGAACTACACAAAGGAGAGGTGTTTGTAAGCAAACAACAGTTTGTCGAGACGTGTCAAGGACTGGGGCTGAGAATTAACGACCGCGCGAACGTATCGACCGAAGAAGAAGTATCCGCCGAAGAAGAGGAACGAGAACAAGAATCTGTTTTGAACTTGGAAGAAATTCGTTTATTGTTGGAAGTCATCAGAAGCAAAGCGAGTTTAACATCGACGGGTGTTCAGTTAATGCATTGCTTGCTATTTTCTGTCCTTTCAGTCGTTGTTGGTATGTTTTACTTCAAGGTTTTGCAGGACTGGGACTATCTCGAAGCCGCGTATTTTGCGGTGGTTTCGATAACATCCGTCGGGTTGGGAGACTACGTCCCCAACCATCAAGAAGGCTCGGTTGCTTTTTGGTATCCGTATGTATTCATCGGTTTTGGTTTCATCACTGTGTTCATTGGTACTTTAGCGACATTTGCTGAGAAAGGGCGAGAAAAGCGACTTTACGAAATTGAATTCCGCTACGTGCACGAGTGTTACAACACGAAGAGAAAGTCGTGGAACACGAATACCTATTGGGACGATACGTGACGCGTGGCATATTTCCTTTCTTTTAAAATACTCTTGCTTGTTTTAATACTACACGTTGCTACTACTAAAGCTACCGCTATCTTTCCTCCCTATATTTCCTCTCTATATTTCTTAACCATTTCCAACAATCGACGACGCGCCGATACCTTCCAAGTCGTTGTGAAGATGCTCCGAATACGCACCTAAATTTTCCATCGCCCACGTTTTGACCAAGTCTGCGGACATGTACACCTCGTGATTTACGATTTCCTCTCTCGTTACGCATTTCAGCGATCGACCGGAAAACCGTCCAGAGTTATACACTTGCACTTCTGGATGTAAGAAAGTGTTTTTGTATCCGTACACGCGGGAAATCCAAATCGCGTGCTCTTCGTTTGAAAGTTGCTCCGGGTATAAAGCGCCAAAGACGTCTCGGTGCGTCCTGTGCACGAACGCGTGCGTGATTTTCCTCGCGTCTCTCACGTCCTCGGGACTCGCCACGCCGAAATTCTTCGCCAAGTTGTTATTCAACAACGAGTTTATCAAAATATCCGCCCAATATTGTCCTTGCGAAGGGTAAAATTCCGAGTCGTCGTGCACCGTCATGAAATAATCGCACTTCTCGACGTCAATCGCTCGATCGAAAAGACCGTTCCATACGTACGTCGTCGAAAGGGACACGTGAAAGCGCACGACTTTTATAGTCACCGGGTAATCTCCAATCAAGACTTGCATTCGTTTTTGCAAACGCTTCATTTTCGGCGCAGAATCGTAGACGATATCGCCCTGCTCGAATCCAACCAGCAACGTGTACCTCGTTCGTTTGCCACTCTTATCGATCGTTCCTAGTATCGATGGCAGTAAGACGTTTACCAATGGTAACGCGTCGGAGTTGACTAATTTCGTGTTCAAAGTCGAACTCGGGACACCTAAAACGACGTGCACGGCTTTGAATGTATCCCTCGCCATGTCGTTACCGAACGACTGTTCTCTCACTTTCGTTTCGAAGACGATTTCCGGCGGCTCTCTCTTGTGACGAACTCTGCAGTGGTACTGTTCTTTGAGCATAATTTTTGCAACCTCGTCGCCTTCATCCGCGAGTTGTTTTAAACTTTCCACCGTGGATATTTTAGACGCTTTGGAATCGATACAGATGAACCCGTGTAAATCCGGTCTCGTGCCGAACCAATTGTGGAACTCGGGCACCTCGCCCGGGCTCAACGCGGATTTCTCTTCCCCGACTAAAGTATTCGCTCTCGGACACGCGCCGCCTAAAGAACACTGCACGTGCATTTTCAAAATCTCCTCCGTCGCGTTGTTGAAACGAAAATATCCCTGCACGTTTGGATTACACCCTCCTCTGGTTGTTTCTTCCTGAACGAAAAAACGCTTATCTCTGCTCAGCGCCTTCAAAACGTTGTCGATCCACCCTCTCGCGTGCGCGTTGTGATGCACGAACAACGCGTTTCCGTTCTTATTTACCGCGTGCCATATTAAACTTGGTAATATATCGATTTCCCCAACGTTCCGTTTTAAAACCGAGCTTCTCGTTCTCACTTTATCTTTTTCGCCGCCGTTGATGGGGAACCCGTTTTCGTCCACCTCTTCCTCGAAGTCTGGTTCGTCCTCGAAGGTTTGCGTCAACATCAACCGCTCAATCTCCGCCAAAGCGAAGGTCGGTAACGTTCCGCTCTCAAAAACGCCCTGTCGCGTTCTCGTTCGCACTTCTCGCTGCACTTTCCCCAACGCCCCAGATCCTAAATCCAACCTCTCGTCTAAAAGCGCGTATTGCAACGCGTCCACGCCTCTCTTCGCGTACACGTTTCTCCAATGTGCGACTTCGTCCTTCTCGCTCTCTAACAACGGCCCAACTTCGTACAACCAAACGACTACTTCCGGGTGCCAAAAGTGTAAACTCCCGACCAACTCTCTCACGCTCGGTAGCGTCTTCGAACACACCCCCGACACCAACACCGGATGCGTCACGAAATATTTATCCGGTTGTTTCCGAATCTCTTTCTTCGGCACGAACTCGCCGGAAATCGGGTCGATGTCGAACGAACGCACCGAAATGATTGCGCGTTGTTGTTGCGTTTGTTTCGCGGGATCGTAAATACCTTCTCGTCGTTCGTATATCGCTCGTTGCGCTCGCTTTTGAATGGATTCGTCGTTAAGAGTGCCACTACTACTACTACTAAACGCCAACTTCCTGGCGCGTTCTAAACTCAACTTTGTCAAAGACTCGTCCTCTTCCTTCATCAAATCTCTCCTCAGCCAAAACACGTTGCTCGTGAAAATGAACATGTTCAACAGAAAAATGAACAGGAGAATTCTCCGGCCGATTTTTCGACTCTGTCTCCTGTTCGCGTTCGGTTGGACGACGGTGCCTAACGTTTCCACCCAGAGCCAAAACGAATCGAGAATGTCGCTCGTTCTCGATTTCGGAGAGAGTGGGTATCCCAGTCCCATGACTACTGCTCCTCGAGTAAAGTCATCATCATCATCGTGAATATCTCATCGTCTTCAGGTCGTTGTTCTCGTTTTTATCGTCCTTCTCTTCTGTCTTCTCGCAGCATATTATGCGTGACTTACTTTATAATTTTGGCCGCAAAGAAGGGATAAAAAAAATGAGGAACTCTAGATGCTTTTGATTCGATTTCATCAAAAGTTACTACTTTTAGTATTATTACATCATCGCTTTGATTTCGGCGCGAAAATTTCTTTCCCTCCAACGCTCATGAATCTTTCCTTTGCTCTCGGAAACACGACGTCGTTTGATTTCCACGGCCACCCTCCAAACTGCGTGCGATCGAAATCTTGAAACGCTTTGCGCAGCTCTTCGTTCGTGTTCATGACCATCGGGCCGGAGGACCGAATAGGCTCTCCTATCGGTCGTCCTTGAAGGATTAAAAACGCGCATTTATTCTTGCCGCTGCTGCTACTGCTCCTACTCCTATCGCTATCTCTAATACTTTCTTGACTTTGACTCAGTTTCGTACACTTTACGGTGAACGATTGCGACGCGTCGAGTTCGCACCCCGTTCTTTTTTGAATCTTCTCGCGTCCGTTAATCATCATTTCCTCGCCTTCGACGAAATATAAATACCTGTTTGCTTCTGATTCAATTCTCGCTTTAGGAACTCGAACTTCTTCTCGGCTCTTCTCTGCGTACATTTCAACGTAAAACACGCCGACGTCGTTCGCCTCGTCGCTTGCCCACGAATTCTTAGGCGTCGCGCTCAAATTTGAGTTCACTTTAACGTCGCCAAATTGCCCGACCCACACGACAATCTCGTACTCTTTTCCTTTTTTCCTTATCTTCTTCACGTCATCTTTCCAGTGCATGACGAACTCTGGTTCGCTCATTTTCTTCCAACTCGGTAAATTTAACCAGATTTGAAAGAATCGTAACGGGTTCTCTTCGTCCGCGTTGACGAGCGGAAACATCTCCGCGTGCTGAATCCCAGACCCCGCCGTCATCCATTGCAAATCACCTTTTCCATACCTCCCCGCGTCGCCAATAGAATCCGTGTGGTCGATGATGCCATCCAAAGTCGCGGTAATCGTTTCAAACCCTCGGTGAGGATGCCTCGGGAAGCCCGGTATGCGATGTCCGTGGTAAAATCGATACGGGATATCTGGTACAAAATCTGATCCCGAACCTCTCGCATCGCCCTTTACACCCATCTCCTCGTCCCCGGGAGGGTAAAAATCTTTATGGTACACTAAAAACAAGAACGGGTCGAGCGTTTTCATCGGTCCGTGGTTCAACCGTTCGAGCTTTTTTATCACCATCGGCACCACTTTTGCATCATTCGATGATGTTGACAAAGATTCGTCCTCCTTTTCTTCTAACGAGATTAAAACTTTTCTCACGTTTCTCGAGAAAAAAAATAAGAACAAAACCAAAAACAAGAGCTGCCGACGACGATCATCCCGAAAAATGATATCACCACCACTCATTCTGTTTTCGTCGCGTCGTCATCGATTTAATCGCATCAAAATCATCATCATCATCAACAACAGACTCTCTCCATCAGTTGGCTTTTTTTAGAGAAAAATGCACCTTCAAAATTCCTCTTTTTTTTTTCTCTTTTCGTCTCTTTCTCTTCGGCAGCATGAAAAAATTCTCATCACGCATCTCAAAAAAGAGAGGACAAAAAATAATATCATGAAAATCAGAGAAACGAGAGAAAAGGACGCACAACGAAACACTTGACAAAGAGAGAGAAGGGAAAGAAAAAAATGATGGTGACATCCGATGTAACAACCAATACTCATACGAATACTACTAAGAACAACATTCCGAGGATAAAAAGAAGAAGAAACAGAAGAATACTTTTTTGCAAGAATACGACTCGAAACTACTCGTTTTTGCAACGACTCCTTTTGTTGTTGTTGTTCGTTTCTTTGGTGTTCGTGAGTGTTTCTTTTAACGACGATGATGATGATTTTGGTGGTTCCAAATCGTCCTCCTCCAGCGTGGGGATTTTTGTCCGCGCGAATCGCGTGGGACCACGACAAACGCCGTCGTCGCGCGCTGCTCTGAAAAGGATGAGCAGCAGTAGTTCTCCGCAAAAACGAGAGAAACAGAGAGAGATTCAACAAAAGGAGGAAAAACAACGCGCAAAGATGAAACTGTTGGCTAAAGAGTTGGAGGAAAAAAAGAGACGAAAAGAAGAAGACAAAGAAAGCGCGGCACCTTCTTCTGGAACACAAAAACGAAAGGAGGAAGAAGAAGTAAAGGAGGAGGAGGAAATGACGACGACGAATACGCGAGAACGAAAAGAACGAGAACAAACTTTTGTCGAAGAAGAAAAGGAGGAGGAGTTTACGAGCGCGATGATGGAACGAGATTCATCACGACGAGCAGGATCGAACGATGATACGAAAGAAGATCCCGACGACGACGAGGATGAAGTAGGAAAGGTCAAGGAAGCGCTTCCGGGGTCGCTTCCGTCGTCCGCGGAGGAAACGGAGGACGATACGACCACCGCAGAGACGCCGGACACGAAAGAAGACGAAATGAAGGAAGAGATGATGGAACAGGAAGTGGCGGAAGCGCAAGAGTCGGACGCTTTGTCGATGGGTGATTTAGGTACCGACTCTTCTGGTGGCGAAACCGATGATGACGTTTCGAAAGAAGAAGAAGAAGAAGAAGAAGAATTGACGGAAACGCCAAACGGGGGCGAAAGGCCGACCACGTCTCCGGAAGAAGAACAAGGTATCAACGACAGCATCATCACTTCCGGAGAAGAAGGAGACAATTTGGATGAATCTGCGGTCGCTGTAGAGGAAAAATCGACGGTGGATCCAGTCGCGGAACCAGAATTGGGTGACGCGAAGAAGGAGGAGGAGGAGGAAATAACGTCCGCCGAAGAAGGAGAAAGAATAGGTGAAAAAGCGGATGAAAAAGCGGACGAGCAACTCTCTAAATACGAAACGTTAATGAAGGAGGAGGAAGAAGTAGCGAAGATGGCAGAGGAGGAGGAGAAAAGAAGTGTGCAAGCTCAGCAGCAAACGGAAGAGGGATCAGTAGCGGCAGAAGAAGAAAAAGAAGCGCCGGGAGAGATTGAAGAGTTACCCGCGGTGAACGAAGAGAAGAAGGAAGAGGACGCGTCTCCGCAAGAACCGGACAAAGTCGTGCTCGACGGAAAATCCGACACCCACGATCCACTTTTCAAAGGCGACGGGAAAGAAGAGGAGCGATATAAAGAAGACGCTCCGATGCAAGAAGCTGACGCGCTTTCCATGGATTTTACTGATGACGATGCAACTGCTACCGACAAAGTGGAGGAGGAGCAGAAGAAAGAAGAAGAAGAAGAAAAAGTCACTGTTGAGGAGACTCCCGCCCGAGTCCCAACGGATGAAGTAATACCGATCGAAGGAGAGGAGGAGAAGGTTGAGCAAGAGGAAGCACCGACGAAAAAAGAACAAGAACAAGAAAAGGACTGGGATAAATCGCAAGGCGTATACGAGGCAATTTTAGAAGCTGACAAAAACGAGGAAACGGTTGCGAACGCCATCGCGAGCGCCGCCAAAGGTGGTGACAGGAACAACACGGACGGAAATAACACAACTTCTTTAACAACAACAACGACAACAACAACAAAAGTTCTTGGTGGTATTCCAAAGTCGCTCGGCGTCGTGTCCGCGTCACCACTCACGAACCCGACGTTATCTTTCGCGGCGTTTCGCTTTTCCAAAAGATTAGGATACGCGTTTGCGCGTCCAGGTAAATGCATTTGCGCGGGTTCGTGCGAGTGCGCCGGCGCGTGCGGAAGTAGCATGGACTCGTTGAAAAAGCAAAGCACGGCTTTGAAAGAAGCAGGCGTCGATGCCGGTGTCTCTGTCATTTCAGACGCGTCTTTGGTGTATAACAAAGACTTGAACTTGGAGAGATGGATTGGAGAAGTCGCCGACCCGGCGGTGTATGGATTGGAGCGTTTATACGCAGCTGTTGAATATTACGTATCGACGGATGTAGATGTCGAGGACGCGACGATTTATTCAATCATGAATAAGTCGCCGTATCCAGAACTCGCGAAGTGCGACGTCTTCGATGCCATGTTTTCGCAACTTCGAGAGGACAGAAAGAACGGCAAAGCGGTGAAAGTAAACGTGGACGCGAAGGACGAAGCGAAACTCGCCGTGTTGACTGCGTGTGATGGATTCGTGAACAACCCTCAAGCGACAAAGTTTGGTGGCGGTACGTCTGCGAAAGAGATTGCGGAAAGGTTCGATGCAATCATCCCGGCGGATTCGGGATTAGACGGATTGATTTCTCTCACGTTTATGAGCGGTTTCGCAATCTCGGATTTGGCGTACGGCGCGAACGACGAAGGTTCCAAACAAAATAAAATGAGGAAAGAAATGGGCATCTCGGTCGATTTAGCCACCGAACCAGACGCGGTACTGAAAAGACTTCGCGACACGAACAAAGTGGACGAAGAATTGTATAAACAATCCACGACGTGGTTAGATGGTGTCAAGGAGGCGCATCGCAAAGCGTTCAACGCGCACAAGGCGATTGTTGAAGTATGGATCGAAGAAAGCGATCAATACTGCGAGTCATCTACTGGTAGTAGTAGAACGTGTACGCAAGACGGATCTTCTTCTTCGACGACGACGGATCAGTTTGCGGAATTGTTGGGCTCGTTCCCTGAAGCGTGTAAAGCGTCCGATCCGAAAACGCGCAGTTGCGTGGACGACTGGTGGGAGTGCGAAGGACCGGGGAGCGAGGGGAGCGCTTTTGCTGGCCAATTTTCCAAGGCATCTGCGGCGGCTACTACCACTTTAGACGCTACCGGTGGTGAAGGAGGCAGTCCGAGCAGTGGCCAAGGCAGAGCTTCTGCGGTGGAAGCGCTTTCAAACTTCAAGTATAAAGTCATGTACGATCGTGAACATCCTTTGAATAAAGCGGCGCAATTTGGCGCGCACCACTCGAAGAAATTCGCCCGAGGTACAATGAATGCCGTAAACGTCGGCGCGGGACACGCGGTGGCAAACTTTAAGAAAATACCAACCGGTGTACACGCCGGGGTTGCAATTATTTTCATATTCTCCTTGTTCGGATATTACACGTACGTGCAATACAAATCTTTACAGCCGGTGAGTTCGTTGGAGTTGAACACGTCCTCGGTGAAAGTGTTGAAATCCTTCGAGAACAAGGAGAAAGCTTTGAGAGGTATTTCCAACGTCCCCGCGGGTGAGTTGATGCGAGACGACGCGTTCTGGGGAGGCGGTTTATCGCAAAGCGAGATGGAAAGAGGCACGGCGGGAAGAGGAAGTTCGAGAGTTATCGGCGGGACACGACGCTCGAATAGAAACAGCGCCAAGAACAGAGGCCCGATGACCGAAGAGGAACTGAATTTCTACGAAGACTTGTCAGATTAAGTTAAACGCTGTTAATAATAATATTTATGCTGTACCGATATAGATTTATTTTTGAAAATACTGCTCGTGTCGGGCTTTATACTTTGCCAACGCCGTCTCCCATTCTTTTACGCCTAATCCTCTCGGCGTTCTTTGTATGGCCGGTCCTAAACCAGCTTTCGGCTCGACGCATTGACTTTCCACCGCCGCGCAGTGATCGCCCCAGTTACAATCGTCAAAGAAGAGCATCTTGTGGTATTCTATGTTCGTAAACTTCCTTAAAATTGGAAAGTGCGTCTGCGCTTTGTTCGCGCTCAACGGGGGCGTCCGTCCGATTTGCATGTTCCCGTCGAACTCCTTCTCCCATCCAATGGCAAACACCGAGGCTGCGGATACGCCGGGCGCTATTTCTAAATTCCTCAACGCGGACTGACCAATCTTCACCGCCAGCGGCGTGTCCGCGGACGATGCCGTCGCTAACCGTGCGCCCGGATATTTCCCTTCGTAATACTCCGTCAGCGCTTTCCTGCTCCCTTCGTGCATTCGTATCACAGTTCTCCCCGAGACTGCGCCGACGACGGTATTCGTTTTCTCGTCCACGATATTATCCTTCGACTCGCAAATATCGTACAACTGGTACATCTCTTGGTTCCAAAAACACGCGTCTAAATCAAACACAATCAAGTGTGGGTATCCGTTTTCGTCCGCGTGTTTTTGTGCATCAGTATCATCGTTATTACTATTATTATTTAAAGCAGCCCCGCGGTGGCGAGGGTGCATCATCGATCTACGCGAGGACGACTTTAACGACTTCTTTTTATTATTATTCTTCTTCGAATTCAAGAAGAAATACGTCGTTGAAATTGAAGTTGTTGAAGTTCGATTTTGCCGGCAAAAACAGTTGCAACACGAAGAAGAAGACACCAGTAGTTTTGCCATGAACGCGTGTTTTTCCTACTCCTTTAATAAATACTATTATTATACTACGCGCAAGGGGTGTTTATGTGTGAATGTGTTTTTTTCTTAAAAGACGACCAAAAAAGCAGATGAAAAGTTTTTCGTTTTTTTTTCTTCTTTTTTCACTCAAGAGTGAGTGTTTCTTTCCCTCTCCTCGACAGAAAGAGTGAAGATTAACCACAGAAAAAAGAACAGAGATTCTAAGAAGAAGAAGAAGAAGAAGAAGAAGAAGACAAAGACAAAGACAATAAAATAATAAGATATAATAAGAATAAGAATGAAAGTGACGGCGTTATCGGTGTGGAAATGGCGCGGGCAAAATACGGACCCGATATGTTTAGGCAAAGCGGAAGACGTGGAAGAATTCGGCTATTTCCAACGAGCCTCGGTGCGGGAGATGCTCACGTTTATATCGAAAACGATAGTCGCGAGAACGCAACCAGGACAGAGACAATCGGTAGAACAGGATCAATATTTAGTGCACGTGATTAATAGGAACGGTTTGGCGGCGATAGCGGTGATGGATAAGGAATATCCGTCTCGATCGGCGTTTTGTGTGTTACAGAAAATATGCGACGATTATTGCGACACGTTTGGTCAAGAGCAGTGGAAAACGCTCACCGAGGACGATGTGAAAGGGAACGAAATTATGGAAGACGCGATAGTGAAGTACCAAGATCCCATGGCGGCAGATAAGATTCTAAAGATTCAAAGAGAGTTGGACGATACTAAAGTTGTTTTGCACAAAACTATAGACAGCGTGTTGGCGAGAGGAGAGAAGTTGGATAATCTCGTCGATAAGAGCACCGATTTGTCGTTAGCGAGTCAGATGTTTTATAAGCAAGCGAGGAAGCAAAATCAGTGCTGTAACTTGATGTAGTACGTAAGAACAAGAGGATGCTACTTCGAGTTCATTAGCGCATCGGCGACGAAACCACGACGACGTGACGTGAATTCTTCGTCATATATTTTAAATAGCCGAAGAGATGACGCGTGGACGGAATACGATTTAAAGAGTGTTGATAAATCTCGCGAGCGATTGGGCGATTATACGTACACTTTTTTTTAGTAAGAAGAAGAACAAGAAGACAAAGAAGAAGAGCAAGGAGAGGAGAAGACGAATTAGAAAAGCACCACCCCATTATTCAAAATATAATAGACGAGAAAGAGAGAGAGAAAGAGAGAATACGTGATGCGTACTCTACGCACCGCGCATACCACCATCACGCCGTCGTTTTTGTGTGTGAGCCCAGCACAAATCAGAACTCGATTTTTTCATAATATGCATCTGCATCATACGCAAAAAAGCAAAAAAAGGGTCACATTTTGCCCCTTGAAAGTCGGACTGAGAGGGATTTGCAAAATATTTCTTTTAAAGTGCTGTCACCACAATAATACAAATTAAAATCTCTTTCCACGTCACTTTGTACTGGTGTTGGTGTTGTTGGGCGTTCGAGAGAGAGAGAGAGAAAGAAAAACAACGCTCTGTTTCCTTTTCTCTTCTCCAAAATCATTCTCGCGTCGTCGCGTTGAAAAACTTCTGAATACTCTTCTTTCTGCGTGTTTAATTTTAAGAAGCCATTAATCGTGGAATATCAGAAATTGAGTTTATAGAGTCCTTTCTTGTACCGATCGAGAGCGAAAATTGGACACAACGACAACATATAAAGTAGATGACCGCGACCGCAATCGCCGGGACAACGACGACAAAAACACGTCTTAAAAAAGGTATCATCGATACTACCAGCGCTGTTACGAGCGACAACGAGAACAACAACAACAACAACAACGGGAGGGAACAATTTCAACAGCCTCATAAAAACTTTCCTCGAAGTAGGAGTGGAACCATCGTCGATTCTTCAAAAACTCCAACGACGCAAACGAGACGTGTTTTTGGTGGTTCGTCTGTGTCTGGCCAATTAATTTTCCTTAAGAACGATTTAGATAATTTTGAGGAGGAGGAGGAGGAAAAAAATACGACACCACCCAAGAAGAACGCGAGCACACAAAAAGAAGGAAAAGAAGAGCAAGAAGAAGAATATTCGAACAAAGAAACGGCGACGAGAGAGGACGACCTTCGAGCCGGGAGCAGCGAAGAAGAGGAAGGAAATACCATCGCCGTAGAAACGGACGCGCCGCCGCGGGAGTTCAACGACAACGCTACGATAACGAAATCGAAATTATTGAGCGAGGGGAGCGAGCGTGAAGGAAGTCAGAGAAAGAAACGAGGTCGACCGAGGAAGAACGACGTGTTCGAAGACGTGTTCGAAGACGAAAGAAGAGCGCAAGAGGAGAAGGATAGACGGGAAGCGATGCGAGTGCTGTTAGAAGCGGCGGAAAAAGATGATACCGATGGTGCTCGTCATATTCAGAAGAAGGCGAAAACGACGACGACATCGAATGGTAATAAGAAGACTTCTTTAAATAACGCCGTGGATGTGAATGATGCTCATACCAAGGCTACGAATGGCGGCGTTGATAAAGAGGATGAGAAACTTCGGGGAAGACCGGATATTACCGGTATCGAAAAACTCGCCGCGGATGCTTTGAATAATATTTTACCGAACGCTTCGACGAGCGAAAGAATGGCGCACATCAACACATTCATGAATAAAGGAGCGAGCGGAAATAACGGACAGACCAAAGCGAGTCAGAAAGGACAACAAGACAAACAGCAACAAGAACTAAATAAGAACGAAAAAAATATCGTCGCTTCGGGAAAAGACTACTCGCGTCTGTTAGAGGAAAAGCGAAACGAGCTCAGTAAGAAAAAGCCAGAAAAAGAAAAACGGAAAAGAGACGACATTGTCGAAGATGCCGACATATCCGTCGAACAGTCAACTTTGCACAAGACGTATAAAGAGGCTCTACAGAGAATGCGAGAAGAGAACGTTCGACAAAGTCGGGACCAGAAACAACCATCGATTAAGAGTAAAAGTACCGCTCTCAACGCCGTCACGGCGGCACAAGTCAAACTGCAAAAGAAGAATGTCGCTGCTGCTGCGGCTGCCGCCAAGGAAGCGAGTAGACAGCAGCACGTATTGGCACAACAACAAAAGCAACAGCATGCTTCTTTTCTTCCTCAAACGCAAGAGGAATTGAAAAATCTTTTGTTCCTTCAACAAATCCAATCGCAAGTTGCGCTTCAAACTCAGCCGCAAGTGAACATAAATGCGGCGTTATTGCATTTACTCTTGGCGGGTGGCCAAGGTAGTATCCCTAGCATTGGTGGTATGGATCTTAATCAACCGATTCAGAATCTTCTCGCGCCAAACTTACTAAACATGTCCGCCGCGCACCTTTCGAACGGTAACGGTTTGCACGGTGGCGGCGGTGCCGGTATGTCTGGCGCCGACTTTGCGGTTCCACCAAGTCGCTCGTCGCAGAAGATGAATAACTCTTCATCGAAGAAGAAGGAAGAAGGTTCTCGAAAAGGAGCGGATCACTCGTCATCAATACTCATGCCTTCGGTCAACGCTACCGCGTTTAAGAAACGCATCCGCGTCGTGGTTGACGAACTCATGAAGAAAATTCGAAAGAAGATTGCTTTGAAACTCGCGCTCTCCGAGGCAGGCATCGAAAAAGAGTTGAACCTCCTCGAAAGTGGCAGCGAGTTGCACGCGTCGTTATGTTCCTTCTTTGAGCTCCATTGATGCTTTTTACGACGAAAAAGCGACGGACACACCACTATGCATATAATAATAATAGAACTTAAACTTCTTCGAATTGCTTAATGAAGAATTTAATTGTACACAGATTTGAGCTTGTTGCGTTGAGATAGGTTGCTGCCGCCAAATTTTAATAACAACAACAGCAGAGAGCATTTATTACGCATACCACTTACTCCTCCTCGTGCTCCTTCTAAACGCGTCGTCGTCGAAGAGAAGAAGAAGAAGAGGAGCTTTTATATTATGCGTTTGTTGAAGAAGTCTGGTTTTTTTGAGAAGACAAAAAAACCACCACCAAATCTCTTTTCTTTGTTTTTTTGTCACTCATTTTTTGGAGCTCGATTCTTCTCTGCACGCAAAAAACTTCATTTTATCTCCTCACACAACAAAGGTTTTGTAAGCGCAAAACTCTCTTCTCATTCGTCGTATTCGAGGACAGATACTGCACTCTCTGATACGAAGAAGAAGATAAAGAAGACATATAACAACGTAATAATAATAATGGGATTCTTCTTACCAATTTCCTGTTCCGTGTCCCAAGCGGTCGTCCATCCGAACGTCATTTTCAACGTCTGCGACTCGTACGTGCGCCGCAACGACAACGTGGAACGAGTGATCGGCACTTTATTAGGCCACTACGACGCGAAAACAAACAGATTGGAAGTGACGAATTCGTACGCGGTGCCACACAACGTGCAACAATCCACCGGGCAGGTTTTACTGGACGTGGAATTCCACCGCGCGATGATTGAGTTACACGCGAGAGTAAACCCGAAAGAGATTGTGATTGGATGGTATTCCACCGGGGACGGGATCGTCCCGGCGTCGAGTTTAATACACGAGTTTTACGCCAAAGAGATGGGCATGAACATCTCCGCGCCGTTGCATTTAACCTTCGACGTGGAGTTTAAGGATACGGATAATTTGGTCAGAGCTTGGGTCGGCAGGAGTTTAGATTTTGGCGTCAGTTCGCTCGCGCGAAGGCGAGAGTTGGAAAAGAAAGAAGCAGTAAAAAGCGGGAAAGAGGAAAAGAAAGAACAACATCAAAACGAAGACGAGGACGAGGACGACGAGGACGAGGACATGGGCATGTCTTCCGCGTGTTTCCAAGAAATCGCGTGCGTGACGAACTTCGAGCTCGCGGAACGCGTCGGCTTTGACGCGTTGAGCGCGACGAAAACGGAAAAGAACGCGGAAAACTCGAGCGCCGTGGAAGGTTTGAAGAAAACCGTGGAAAAGATTGAAAAGTTACTGGACGAGTGCAAAATACGCGCGGAAGAAAACGGAGGGGAGAGTTCTTCAATAGTCGTTGGAAATTCTAGAGTAGGTAGGCAAGTCGCCGAGGTTCTCCGAGCGACGCCGCAGTTGACAAACGACCAGTTCGCCCGAGTCTTTGGCGAAAGCGGCAGAGATTGCATGATGGTTTCGTACGTCGCCAACGTCGCCAAGGTTCAACTCCAATTGGCCGAGAAGTTGAACACCGCCAGCTTTTTGGTTTAATTTTTACCTCTTCTTCTCCTCACTGAGAAGATGTAAATAGTAGAGTTTAATATAAATTTAGCACAGAACGTATGAAGACTCATTTAAGTTGCGCATAAAGTTCTCTCCTCCGACCATCTTCTTCGCCGCCGCCACCGCGACCCGTCGCTTTTCTGGCCTTTCGCCCTGCTCAAGACAAACACCAACACCAACACAAAAAGAAAAAGAAAAAGAAAAAAGGAACAAAAGAGACGTCATAATCGCACCCAAAAAAAAAACGCTCCCCTCCTTTGCTCTCTCTCTCTCTCTCATCTCTCTTTCTTTTGCAAAATGGGGAACGCCCAAAGCCAAGAAGGAGGAGAGAATAACGGAGGAGGAGGACAAGGGCAATCATCACAACTCCACATCTCTCCGAGAGACTCTTTGGAGGATAAGATGGAATCTTTAGTCATCGTCCCAGACGTGATTGTAACTCGAGAGGAGTTGATGAGATATACCGGGGGAGGGACTAATCATTCTCAGGAAAAGAGGATATATTTGTGCTGTAAAGATATCGTCTACGACGTGACCGCGGCGAAAGATTTCTACGGACCGGAAGGACCGTACGCGAATTTTGCGGGGAGAGACGCCTCGAGAGCGTTAGCGCTGATGTCTTTGAAAATCGAGGACGTGGAGAATACGGATTTGTCGGATTTGGATGACGAACAGCTCTCAGTGCTCAACGATTGGGAGCGAAAGTTCAAGTCGAAGTATAAAATCGTCGGGAGGTACCAGGCGTAGGCTTTTGGAAGAAATAAATAGAAAGAGAATATAGGAGGATTAAGAAGCGCGGCATCGTATACACCACACTACACCGAGAGAGAGGGAGAGAGTTATTTGTAATTATATAAAAAATTCAATTTTACCATTTCAAAGACGCAAACGCTTTCGTCACGTCTTGTTTTTGTCTCGTCCCATCTTTATTATGCTGCTGCTGCTGCTGCGCGTCTAATTCCGCTAAAGCTTGTAAACCTGGTCCGGTCATTGGAGCTTTTGGTGCGTCGTAGTTTGTCCTCGCCGTCGTCGTCGTCGCTGCCGCTGTCGTCGTACCTGCCATGGACGAAAAGAACGCGTCGTTCGTATCGCTCGCGGCATCGACCATGAACAGCGAAGCGTCTAATCCTCCCGACTGAAAGGAAGAAGAAGGAGGAGGAGCAGGAGGAGGAGCCGTGGTGGTCTCACTAGTAGTTCCGAAGAACGAGGCGTCCATTTCGTCCAATTGCTTCAAAATCTCGCCCGCAGATTTTTTCACCGTATCTTTCACGCCTTTGATTTCCATCGTCTTGCGAAGGGTCAACTTTACGTTTTCATCCTCTTTCAACGCGTGCGCTAAAACGGAGTCTCGTCGAGATAACGCTTTAGACACACAACCCAGCGCTTTTTTCGCGCACTTCCATCCAGATTGCGCGTCCATGAGCTCAGCGTCGTACCCGAAGGCTATTTTATCAAGCAGCGCTCGCACGATTAAAGATGCTTCTAATCCTTTCCTGTCGATGTGTTCAAAGAGTTGCGCGAGTTCGGCTTCGTCGGGGACGAGCTTTACTCCGGCAACGCCACACAACGAGTCGACTCGTTTTTGTTCCTCGGATCCATCCAACGGTATTAACGTTGGCATTGCTGATGGTGGCGGTGGTGATTGTACCATAGCTCTCGTAGGACCGGTACCTTTGAGCACCCACTCCGACGCTTTCTGCCGCCGCTTCACTTCTGAATCGGATTGTTGTTCTCCTTGGCGCGCACTACCGCTATTACTAAAATTCGTCGCCATCCCGAGCAAATCCGCCAGAGGATCTGAAGACAACGGTGTTGGTGTCATCGTTGTTTGCTCTGCTTTTATTTCTGGTTTTACTTTTGCTATTTCTTCCTCTTCCTCCGGTTTCCCCCACGGTCCGCTCGCGGTCGTTCCACTTCTTCCTCCTCCTCCTCCTCCTCCTCCAACTCCTCGCATGGCATCCGCCAACGATCCACCGGTCATCTCAGACTTTTCGTACGTTTCGTCTACTTTCGTTCGATGTTTTTCTTTCTCCTTTGCGATTTCGTTCACTTGCGCTCCGATTTTCTCCGCCACGTTCATCGCCGTTCCGCCCGCCGTGCGAAGTAAACCGGACGCGACTTCGAGACCGGTGAGCGAGGCTTGTTGCGAGTGTTGTTGCGAGTGTTGTCCGGATATTCCGACAATTTTCGCGGAATCACTCCCTCTGTTACTACTCTCGCTACCAATCGCGCTCCCGCTCGTTTTCGTCAAATTGCCGAACAGACACTCCGTGGTGTCCTTCGCGTGTTCGAACGTTTTTTTACCAAAGTTCTCCCCGTTATCGACGACGATATCTCCTAGTATCTTTGCCACGCGTTTGCTCAGACATAACTTCATCTCCTCCGGTCCTTCTCTCGCTAAAATCGACGCCAGCTTCAACGCTTTCACTCGAACGTTTTGAGAATCGTGTTTGATTCGTCTCGTCACGTGTTCCGCGCAGTCGTCGATTAAATCTTTCTTAATCGAAAAGCAATCCTCTCTCGCGAACTGCAACATGCCGTGAATGTTTGAAGCGTTGATATCGTCCACGCATAATTGGTCCACGGACGCGTGCAGACGCATTTTGTGCACGATGTCCATCTCTTCTTCTTCTTCTTAACGAAGAAGCGCTTTCGTCAAACTTGTGTCGCGTCGTAACGATTTTTTAACGATGACGATGAGAGAGAAAAAAGGGTGCCTTTCTCAAAAGACGCACGCGCAGTACAAATAATACACCATAGGTACATCATCGAGGGGCTTTTACACGACCACACTATAAATAGAAGAAGAAGTCTGAACTACTTTTACTACCTACTAAAACGACTCTCTCTCTGCATCTCTCTCTAACAACCTAAACGACTCCAGTGGCTCATTTTCTTCACGATTTTCCTGTTCTCTTCCACGGTATCTTTCGCGTTTTGCATCTGCGCCGAGGTTCTTTGCAACGTTTCTCGTTGGCGTCGCAGGTTTTCTAAAGTGTCTCTCCCAGCTTGTTCAGCGCGTTCGGCTTGTTTTAAACTGTCTTCTAAAGCGATGGCGGAACGGTTGGCGGCGAGGGTGGAGTTTCGAGCGGCGTTGATGTCGTAACGAGTGTTGTCGGTATTTCTGTTGTTATTGTTGTCGTTGTTGCTTGGAAGCGATGATGTCATCGTCGTTACTGTTGGTGTTATCGTAGCGAACAACGCTTTCCTCCGCGCGTCGTCGTCGTCTTCTTTTTCCTCTTCGTTTTTCTCGTCTAAATCTCCTTCGAACACGCTCTGCTCTCCGGTATTATTATTCGTCGTCGCGTTCTCGTACCCGTACCTTCGCAAGCGTCGAATCTCCTCCTCTTCTCGCCGTTCTCTTTGCCTCTGCGCGTCGCTATATCTTTCTTCATTTTTAGTCGTAGTCGTCGTGGTAGTAGCAGCAGTCGTCGCGGCGAATTTCTTCACCGCCGTCTTGGTCTTCGTCGCCACCGAGTTCATCTTCTTCTTCGCCTTTTCTAAATACATCTTCGCCGACTTCTTCCAATACACAAACTGGTCTGTTTCTTCGCGCAACGCCTCTCTGACGATGTCCTCTCGCTCTTTTCTCGACGCGTCTTTTTGCGGTTCCGGGATTAACGGTGGTGGTATTCTTCTTTTCTCGTCGTCGTCGCATTTGAAACTCGTCAAGTGTTTCCTCACCTCCTCCAACTCTCTTCGTATCGTTCTCGTTTCTGTTTTAAACACGAGGACGATTTTGGTCTCGTTCTTGTTGTTGTTGTTCTTGTTGTTGTTGTTTGCGAATACTAAAACTCTCCTCTCGATTTCTGCGACCGTCGCCGAGCACTCCTCGAGCGTTCGCTCTAAACTCTCCGTCATCATTGCATCTCTCTTCTTCTTCTTCTCGTTTACGTCCTCGTTCTCGTTCTCGTTCTCGTTCTCGTTCCCAACAAAATTGTTTCCGGGGTGGTGAGTAAAAAATCCAATCCGCGCTTCCGCGACCGTCCTTCTCGCACGCTCTAACAAAGAGCGACACTTGGAGAGCAACAAAGAAATCTCTTTTTTTTTTCGTCGTTGTTGTTCTTTCTCTTCTTCTTCTTCTTTGTCTTCTTCTTCTTCTTTCATGACGACGAGTATTCCTCTCGCCTGTTTTGTGTGTGCGCGCACGAAAAGAAGTTTTTCCTGCTTTTGGGGAAATCCACACTTTTCTCTTTACGCAACACACAAGCAACGGAGAGATATGTTTACTCCTACTCTCACCAAAAGTTACTCTTCGAAGAACACCGCCGCTGCTGCGACGACTCCTGAAAAGACGACTCGTCGCACGACTTTTAAGAGGAGGCGCAGAAGAGCAGTCGGGGTTGTTTTTACCAACACCAGAGCGTCTTCATCGTCGTCGTCCTCATCAGCAAACGGGGGGGGTGACGTCGAAAGTGTTCAGAATGCAAGGAAGAAAAAAACGTGCGTAATAACCGGCGCGAATACCGGCATCGGGTACGAAACGACGCTGGCGATGTTACAAAAAGACTACAAAGTCATCTGCGCGGTTCGCAATAAAGAGAAAATGGAAAAAGCGAGAGAGAGTTTAGCACAAACGCTCGGTGTTAATAGTGGATTAGTAGATATAGAAATCGAAGCGTTGGATTTGAACGACCAGAACTCCATCGAAGCGTTCGCGAAGAAGTTTATGGATTCAGAAAACGGCTTGGACGTTTTAATCAACAACGCGGGCGTTATGGCCACGCCAGAGATGAAGACCAAAGATGGGTTTGAATATCAAATCGGCGTAAATCATCTCGGGCATTTTAAACTCACGAACATGGTGTTGCCGAAACTGTTGGAGAGTCAGCGAGACGCGAGAATAGTCAACGTGTCGAGCGAAGCGCACAGATTTGGCAAGCTGGAGAAGAACGATCTGTTTTACGAGAAAGCGGGGAGTTACAACAACTGGAAATCGTACGGGCAGTCGAAATTAGCGAACATTTTATTCGCGAACGAGTTACAGAGGAAATTAGAACGAGAGAAGGACTGTGATTACGTCTCGGTTAATTCTTTGCATCCGGGGGCAGTGGATACGGAATTGGGAAGATACCTCTACGACATGGATAAAAAGCCGCAATGGTACGAAGAAATCATCTTCAACATCATACGCCAAACGATGAAAACGCCCGCTCAAGGTGCGGAAACCTCGGTCTATCTCGCCTCCGATCCGACCGCGAAACAATATCGCGGCAAATATTTCGATAACTGCAAAGAGAAAGTCTCGACAAACGCCGCGAGAAACGAAGAAGACGCCAAGTGGTTGTGGCAAAGAAGCGCCGAGTTAACCGGCGTCGATTTCTTTTGAATCCTCGTTTTGTCTTCGCGCATAAATACACGTACATAGGTTTCTAGTCGTTTCTATTGTAGAGTTTAATTTTTAACCACCCTCTCATCGTGTGCGTGTATTGATGATTGTTCGTTCCGAGACACTCGTTTTACGTTTCATTCAACACGACACGACAACTTCACAAATCATCACTCGAAAGAGAAGAACAAAAAGAAGAGTACACACACACACACACACAAGCACACAATCTTAAAAAGAATAAGAATAGTTTGAACGCAACAACAACACTAACGTTTCCGAAAAAAAGATGCGATTAACCGTGTGCAATCAAACGAACGAATCCAACATCGCGCAAATAGAGATAGATTCGAACGCGCCTTTGGTGAATTTGCAAGCCATGATTGCCATCGAGTTGAACATTTCCGAAGAGAAACAAATATTGATGCACAACGGGAAAGTGTTAATTGGAGACGACGATATTGTTGAGACGAACGCAGAGACGAGCACGATCGCATCTAAAGGGTTACAAAACGACGATATGATTTTAGTCACGGAGAAGCAGCAAAGACAACAACAACCGATGATGAGTATGGGTGGTGGAGTCGGTCAACAACCTTCATCGCGAGGAGGCGTTCCTCAAACTCCAGAAGAGCTAGAAAAGCAGTCGAGAGAAATGATGGCTGATTTGAAACGAGAAATGGAATATGGGGACTCGTCGTTACCTCCAGAGCTGGTAACGATTCTCGGAGAGGACGACGTGAAGGCGTTTACGGAATACGTGATGAAAGCGAACACGCGAACACGCGAATCGAAGAGGAAAGAAGCGGAGATGTACGCGAGACTGGAAAGAGACCCGTTCGACGTTGAGGCGCAAAAAGAAATAGAACGAATTTTAAAACAAAAGCGGAACGACGATATGTACGAGCAAGTGATGGAAGATACGCCAGAGCTGATTTGGGGAAGGGTGACTATGTTATATTGCAACATGGAGTTGAACGGACACAAAATGAAGGTGTTCATCGATAGTGGAGCGCAGAGTTCCATCATGGGTTTAGACTGCGCGAGACAGTGTAACTTAGAAAAGGATATTGACGAACGCTTTAAAGGTACCGCGGTAGGCGTGGGGACGCAGAAAATCGTCGGAAGAGTGCTTCAAGCGCAAATTAAGGTCGGCAGTACGTTTTTAGCGTGTTCTCTTTCCGTGTTAGAGGGACAAAAGATGGAGTTTATTTTTGGGTTGGACATGTTAAAGAGACATCAGTGCGTGATTGATTTGAAGAAGAACGTCCTGAAGATTGGCACAACTGGTGAGGAGATTCCGTTTTTAGGCGAAGGGGACATTCCGAAGCAACATGAAGATCAAGAAAACCTGAAACAACAAGACGCGATGATGAACGCCACCGACGAGAACAAGAATAAGAACGACACCACGAAAGTTGTAGCACCACCACTAGATGACGTCGCCGCTGAAGTGAGCGGAGTGCACGAACGACCGTCGCGTCCGGCAACGACAGAAATTTCCGGCGTCGTCTCTCCCCCAATCGCCGGCGGTGGTTTAGGAGGAGCTGGAGGAGAAGGAGGAGGAGGAAGAAGCGCCTTTCCGGAAGCCGTGGTCGCCAATTTAATGCAGCTTGGATTCTCTCGCGAACGAGTCGTCCAGGCTTTAGAAGCGACCGGGGGGAACGCGGAAACCGCTGCCAGCTTATTGTTTAGCGATTAATTTGTTGATGTGTGCATCGTGTGCACGTGTGCAGCACATACCTATACCAGTCGCGGTGTCTTACCTAGAATTTTTGAATACGAGAAAAACACAAACCTCCTCTGCGTTTTCATCACTTTTGAGCATTTTATTCGTTTTTTGAAAAAAAAAAGGGGGGGTCTGTTTGCCACGTGGAATGATGATGAAATCTCTTCATTCAAATTCTCAATTCTGTTGTAAACATGTGGGCTTCTCTTACATCTTCGCAAAAGGTATTATCGCTCGAGACACTTTGCCAAAAGCGAAGGAGTAGTTTTTAGTTCATTCATTTTTATTCTTTCTGTCGTCGTCGTTCATAAATTTCGTCGTTGTTTCAAAGTAAAGAAAGTGAATTGGAGAATTGAGTAAATTCGACAATTATTACTACGTACGATTGGAATAATTCAAATACTTAAATTACCGGTGCTCTCATTCAATTCAACACTCAACGTACACAACAAACAGGTCATCCTGGTTTCCAACTTGATGGGGTTATACTACGCCGTCATGCTTTTGGGCGACAAAATCGGTTTACCGATCGAAAGTTTCGGCGCTAAGTTCTACGGCTTGAAAAAAGCGTCCGTCGTCCAAGCGTCTGGAGCGTCGTGGACTGGGGTGTTTTTGTGCACCATCCTCGCGGATGCGTTTTACGTCTGCTTCAAGTGCTCTGAAGGCGCGAGATTGAGATACTGCAACACGGCCTTAATCATGGCGTGCCAACGATTGACTTTGCAAATCGCGCATTCTACTCAGTCTATTCGAACCGTCGCCATTCCGGTGGTTGCCAAAGAATACACGGCTGGCCTCATCTCCTCCTTCGTGTTCATCGGTTTGTTTTCGTCCGTCAGCTCAACCTCTCGCTTGCCGGCGGGCTCGGTTTGGTACAAACCGGCGACGACCACGGCGAAGTGTCTCTTCGGCATGACTCTCGGATGCCTCGCGTTTTTCCTTCAAATGATCACGACTGACTTTTTGGCGGCCGTATCGAATGTGAAAGGGAAGAGAACCGCCGTCGAATACGCGCAACTGGACTGGTGCGCCGTCATGTTGATGGGTCTCATCTTCGGTTTGCTTTTCGCTCAAATGTACTTGACTGAGAACGAGCAAATTGGTTTCGCCAAGGTTCGCGTCGGAGCTATCTTGTCCATGATGTACTTGGCGTACACCGAGAAAGCCATCACGCCGTGCAAAAACTACAAAGAAAGCATGCGAATGATGGGCGCCATCCTCGCCTTGGCGGTTTACGCCGCGCACGGCAAAGACATCATGAAAAAGTTGAAGCGGGCGTAAAGAAACAACAACAGATTCATTACTGATCAATCTATCGTCACCTTTCGTTGTTGTATTTTACGATGATGATGGTGCTGATGATGTGGATTATACTTTTATACACTATTTAAAACCAAACAAATGAAAAAAAAAGAATAAATCCGGGAACGCTTTTGTCGATTTGCGATTGCCGTCTAAATTGTTATACAAATATTACATTTATTATATATATTTCCTACTACGCGTACCAAGCTTTCCCTGCGTTTGCATCGTAAAACGCTTTCGCGGTTGTTTTCTTCACGAAATCGCCGATCAGAGTGTTCACGCCAGCTTCTCGAATCCGCACCTCTGCGTACTCTCCTTTCTTACTTTCATCGTTGTTCATGAATACGACGCGTTTCCCGTTATCTGCCCTTCCCGTTGCTTTTGCATCGTCACGTTTACTCGTTCCTTCGACTAAAACCAAGTGCGTCTTCCCGATTTCGCCCTTTGCTTTCTCTTTGGCCGCTTCGCGGAACGTTTCAATGACTTCTGCTAATCGTCTCTGTTTTACTTCTTCAGGCACGTCGTCGGTTAATTTTTTCGACGCTGCCGTTTTCTCTCGCAAAGAATACGCGAACGTAAACGCCTGTTCGTATTGCACTCGCTTTAAAAGTGAAATGGTGTCTTTGTGTTCCTCTTCAGTTTCTCCACAAAAACCAGAGATAAAATCGGAACTAAACGCGACGTCTGGGATGATTGCTTTCGCCTTGTCGATTAAATTCATGTACGCTTCGCGCGAGTATCCTCGATTCATTCGTTCAAGCGCAGACGTCGATCCAGACTGCGCCGGCATATGTAACAACTTTGAAGCGTTTGGTGTATCGGAAATCGTTTGGAGCAGATTATCCGGAAAATCCTTGGGATGCGGCGATGTAAATCGGACGCGTAATTCCGGCGAGATGGCGCACACGTCCTTCAACAATTTAGCGAAATCGTACTCATGATTCCTACTCGGCACGTACACGCTCTTGAATCCTTCGGCATATACTTCGTTCGACGTCGTCGTTGTTGCGGTGTTTGAAGACGACGACGACGACTCTTCCTCTGCGGCTGCGGCGTGCGATTTATCCGAATAACTGTTTACGTTTTGTCCGAGCAAAACAATCTCGCGCGCATTTTCCTCGTAAAATCTTTTCTTCGCTTCCTCTAATATCGACGCCGAATCCCGCGAACGCTCTCTCCCGCGCGTGAACGGAACGATACAAAACGCGCACATATTATCGCAGCCTCTTTGTATGGTTACGAACGCGGACGTGCTCATATCTTCCACTCGACCTCTTCGCATGGGGAAAATCTCCGAATACGTTTCCGTCGTCGATAACTCGACGTTCATCGTCTCCGTAATCTTCGGCTCGAATCTTTTTCGCGACGATTCGTTTCCATCGTCATTCTTCTCCTCGTTGTCATCATCCTCTTTCTTCTTCTTCTTCTTCTCTTTCTTACCAATACTATTATTACTATTATTATTCGATATCGCGTTTTCAATCAATCTCGGCAAGTCTCGATAGCTGTCCGGTCCCGCCACGATATCCGCCAACCGAACACCCTTCGAGTCTTTCTTCAACAAGTCACCTTTGATGCGCTCGCCCATGCATCCCAACACCCCGATGACTGCCTTCTTCTTCTTCTTTTGCTGAGTACTAAAACTACTCTTCTTCGTAGTATCAGAGCGAAACTGTCTCAGTCTCGTTTTCACTCGTTCCTCCGCTTTGTCTCGTATCGCGCACGTGTTCACCAAAATCACTTCCGGAGGAGATGTCATCGAAATCATTTTCTCTTTGCTCTCTATGATCTCGTACCCGTGCGAGGTTAACACGGCGGCGATGACTTCGCTGTCCGCGGCGTTCATTTGACACCCGTACGTTTCTATGTACGCCGTTCTTCTCTCGTTCTTCTCCGGAAAGAATGTGTCATCACCGTGTTGTTGTTCCGGTTTTTGCTCTTCCTTGAAAAGTTGTCGTCGCTCTCTCCCTCTCGTTGAAGACGACGCGAACGAAAAAGAAGAAGACAAAGAAGCGTTTCGCAACAAACAACGCGACAGTCCCAAAGCTCTTCTTTGTCCTCGTCTGATGCACGAGGACGACAACATCAATCTTTTCTTTCTCTCTTTCTTTGAGGAAATTGATTCTTTTTTTCTCTCCTCTTGCTTCTTCACTTTTTTCTCAGAAACGAACAACGAACTCTACTATTATGGCGGATGATAGTAACTCCTTTTTGCAACCGAGGATGAAGACAGAGAAGACAGAGTGAGAGAGACGATGATGAAGACGTTGATGATGATGAGGA
>Ga0115556_1000469_pt1 | contig 26679 bp, 30 predicted proteins | sample COGITO_mtgs_1104_5_FD_87282 | JGI IMG/M metagenome (GOLD analysis project Ga0115556, IMG submission 87282) | Pelagic marine microbial communities from North Sea - COGITO_mtgs_110414 | ecosystem: Environmental > Aquatic > Marine > Epipelagic | place: Germany:Helgoland, sampling site Kabeltonne... | reverse complement strand
AGGTTCAGATTCAGGTTCAGGTTCAGGTTCAGATTCAGGTTCAGATTCACGTTCAGGTTCAGATTCAGATTCACGTTCAGGTTCAGGTTCTGGTTCAGGTTCAGATTCAGGTTCAAGTTCAGGTTCAGATTCAGGTTCAGATTCACGTTCAGGTTCAGATTCAGATTCACGTTCAGGTTCACGTTCAGGTTCAGATTCAGGTTCTGGTTCAGATTCAGGTTCAGGTTCAGGTTCTGGTTCAGGTTCTGGTTCAGGTTCAGATTCAGGTTCAGGTTCAGGTTCAGGTTCAGGTTCAGGTTCTGGTTCAGATTCATTAGAAGCTTCTTCGATATCCTCTAAATTTTGGTTTCCTTCTTGGTTTAAATTTATTTTTTTACGATGTATAAGGTTAATTACGCTTATAAATAAATTTTGTGAAATACTTGGTTCTAATTGAAAATCACGACAAAATTCTTCACAGACCTCTTTAATATTAGTACCTGGAAAGAACTGTAAATTAATTTTTCGTTTATCTGGCAATTCAATTGGTATAGTAATTATTGGTTTAATTTGATTTTTTTCTTCTATAAGCATTTGTAAATTTAGTGTTTCTTCAAATGGTTCCTTCGAAAGTATTTCAGGTTCGGATTCAGTAACCATATTACTCATACCTCCTACAACTTGTTCGGGTTCAGGTTCGGATTCAGGTTCGGGTTCAGTAACCATATTACTCATACCTCCTACAACTTGTTCGGTTTCAGGTTCGGATTCAGGTTCGGGTTCAGGTTCGGGTTCAGGTTCGGGTTCAGTAACCATATTACTCATACCTCCTACAACTTGTTCGGATTCAGGTTCGGATTCAGGTTCGGGTTCAGTAACCATATTACTCATACCTCCTACAACTTGTTCGGATTCAGGTTCGGATTCAGGTTCGGGTTCAGGTTCGGGTTCAGTAACCATATTACTCATACCTCCTACAACTTGTTCGGGTTCAGGTTCGGGTTCAGTAACCATATTACTCATACCTCCTACAACTTGTTCGGATTCAGGTTCGGGTTCAGTAACCATATTACTCATACCTCCTACAACTTGTTCAGGTTCGGGTTTTGGTTGAGATTTGGGTTGTGATGTATACACCCCTGAAACTTCAACTTCTTCGTCAGTATCATCGTCTGATTCTTCTTCTACAGCAAAAAAACCAATCGGTGGGGCTTTTGTTTTTTTTGTTTTTGACTTTTTCTTTTTAGTTTCTTTAACTTCTTCAATAAGATTATGTTGTTTTCTAATTTCTTCATGTTTATTTAGTAATTTATTATTGCGTCTATCAGTAATATAACTCAAAAAATCTATTTTTTGATTATTAATACTATTATTCATTTTTAATAACATTTTCTCACGAATACTATCACATACGTTAGTTATATGTTCGACATATAATTTATATTGGTTTTTTATATTAGTTTCAAAATCAACCTTACATCTAATCTCAAGATTTAATAAATTTAGCTCTTTAAAAACTTCATCATCAACCTCATGATAAATGTTTTTAATATTAAAAACTAATTTATCAAGAGAATCTTCATATAAAGATAATAAACCATGAACCTCTTTTTTTAGACTAATTCTTTCATTGTCAAAGTTTGTATGAATATTTTGTCTAAAGTCATCAAATGATTTAGACAATTTATGTTCAAACATTTCTTTTAGATTAAGATCAAACTCATCCATTTATAATTATTAAAATTTTTATTTTAAATAATAATACGCAATTTATTTATATGAAATTGAAATTAAGTATTGGATCATTGTAGATGAAAGTTATATTTAGGTCAATTGTAAAAAAGGAATTATTTGTTTTATAAAAAACCTCAATACCCTCATATTAAAATTATTTTTAATTTTATCTTTAAGAATTGGTTTACCACCATATACATTCTTTGAGGAAAAAGATGCATATATGAAATTTATATTCTATTATAAAATTTAGATATATCGTTCATTTTTTTGGCTTATATGTTCATAAATAATGGAAAATACGTTCTTCATAAATACTTACTAAAGATGAAACCTATTAATTTTGGCAAAATAACCTCATTCATCAAATTTATAAGAGTAAGTCTTTAATATAACTCTATCTAAAAAAAATATTATTATAAATTATAATGAATAAAAATTTAGATGAATGTTTAAAAACACATGTAAAAAATAATCTATACCTTTCCATCGAAGACTATAAAATTGTTAAAAAGGTATATGATAAAACTGCACACTTACTTGAGGATATATTATCAGGAGACGTGGATAATACGGATTTCGATGATATGATAACTTGGACACAATACGTTCTTGTGTCAATGAATATTGTTGAAACATTTGTTAAAAATGGCGATAAACGTCGCGAAGTCCTAATAGTATGCCTTAAAACAAGTGTTGATATGAATGATAGTATAAATGAAAATATACGCAAAAAAGTGTATAATTCAATAGATAATACTATACCACGTCTTATACGTGTATTTATAATAGGTAGTAAAGACCTTAAAATAAATAAAAAAAGTATGTGTAAATGTTTATCATGCTTATTTAAATGTTGCTGTTGCTCCTCAGTCTAACAAAATATTAAGTGTATTTCTAATACTATTATAGTACATATCTTCAAAAATATTTTGTTTATCTATACATAAACTACATAAACTATATTTATCATAATGTGTAAATATTAGGCTATATAAATTTTCAACATTATATGATGTTTGACAGCTATTTTTAATTGATTCATAATTACGCTTATTTGAAAATTCTTCACTAGAAATATAATTATACTTTTCACAGATAGCAATTATTTTTTTAAAGCCTATTATTTTTTCTATATTTGACATAGGAATAATAGTATAACATTGCTCACTATTACCTGTTTTCTTTAAAATTTTATTCATAGAATTATATTCTACATAATTAATATTATCTTTTTTATAACCTTTTTGATCAAATAGTTTGATTTTTTGATCAAAACTGGTTTTATTAATTGATATATTTGATGCTATATCCGAAACTATAAGACGAATATGAGTATTTCGGTCAACTAACTTTCCGTTTTTTTTAATAAAATTAAGTATTTCGTCCATTAATTATATAAAATCTCTTTTTAAAATCAAATTTTAATTATCCAAATGTATTTTCACCACAATAACTAACATAAAGAAACCCGTCTTCATCTTTATAATTATTATATATTGTTGCAATAATATCTCCAGTTGACATCATTGTATTATTTATAAGAATAAATAAGCCTTCGTCTTGATTTAACTTTATACGTTTTCTAATAATAAACGAAAATTGTCCCATAGTTAAATCTTTAGGGACTAAAAATTTTATTTTATCAATGTCGGCTATAGGTGATTCTTTCGCTTTTTCAACTATAATAGGAATACGATCTGTGTATCTTGATAAAACTTTTTTTGATTCAATTTGTCTTTCTTCTAAAGAATATTTTTCCTTAAATTTCATTTAGATATAATTATATATATATTTTATTTTTAAATGAAATTTGATTATAAAGTTTAGATGTTAAATTAATGAAATACACTTCTTGTTTATTAAAACAAAAAGGTGATATTTGTGATATTATCATTAGTAATAAATTTGATATTGAAAATCCAAATGCAAATGCATTACCGATTGAGAGTAAATGTAATGGAGATATTGAATTATTAGCTACTTGGGATAATATTGATATTGATGATTCAAAATATTTATTATTTGGTTGGCCTCAAGGTTCACATGATGATTTAAATAAAACATCTTTGCCACCTCCATATGATGAACTTAACCTATATGGTGATGCAGTTATGATTATGTTAAATAATAATGATAAAATTAGTAATTTTACATCAGATAATTTTGAAGAATTTTATAAATATGTGGCCGAAGGTTTTGAGGATATTAACGAATATGAATATGATGAAGAAGATAATGCTTTATATGGGGTTGATAATGATAATTACATTAATGATGATAATGATAACGAATCTGAGTATGAAAATAAGAAAAATAAGGAAGAAACTGAAAAAAATATAATAACTTTTAATGAAATTTGTGATAGTGAATTATCGGAAGATGATTATCTTACTGAAGAAGAAATATAAAATTAAATTTGATTTAAAAAAACAAATTTAATTATATTAAATGACTGACTATATTAGTATTGATGAAACACGAAATCAAATAAAAAATAAATTTAATAAAATTTTAAATAACGATACGCGTTCACATAATATGGAAACTGGTATTTATAATTATTGTATTAAAAAATCAGAATCATATGGCATTATAAAGAAATGGGAAAATCATTCCTTTAGAAGTCTCTATATAAATCATGCCATTCAAATTTATAGTAATGTTAACCCAAAAACATATATTAAAAACACATATTTATTAAATGCCATTAATAATGGTATGGTTAAATCATATAATGTAGCATTTTTAAACCCACAAGAACTTTTTCCAGAACATTGGAAAGAAATTATCGAAAAGCAACAAAAAAAAAATAAAGTTATGTATGAAAAACGGACTGACCAAGTAACTGATATGTATAAATGTGGAAAATGTGGTGAACGTAAATGTACATTTTATCAACTTCAAATAAGAAGTGCAGATGAACCAATGACAACATTTGTAACATGTCAATCATGTGGTAAAAAATGGAAATGTTAATAAAATAAATTGAAATATAAAATAAATTGAAATATAAAATAAATTGAAATATAAAATAAATTGAAATTTATTTTTTTAATTAATTAACCCTTATTTTATTTTGTTTAAATATACGACCTATAATTACTAAAATCTTCAATTCTCCAATATTCTGATTCTCCATTCGAAAGTTTTCTTTCTACAAATAATGGAATTTTGCATTCTATATATTCTTTTTTAACTATATCCATAATATCTGTTAAACCAGTTGTATCTATCAATGCCGGGCAACCATTTGCGATCATTTGTGCACGAATACCTAATAATTTAGTATATTCGAATTTATCTAATAGAGGCTTAGTTTTTTTTTCTTGACTATGATATTTATCATATACCGATTCTAAACTAAAAATTGAATTTTGTGTTTCCATATTATATGAATCATGAGTCTCACTTTCAAACAATGTTTCTTCGTCATCAATGATTTCTCCATCATCAATCGAATAATCTTCACCTTCAGAATCAGACATTATATTATAAATAAATATATTATAATATCAAATTTTATTAATTAAAATTAAACCAATAAGATTTACAAGTACTACAAATATATAAAAATTGCATATCTTCAGAATTATATTTCATATAAACAATTTCCCTAGGTATTTGTTTTAATTCTTCAATATTATTATCTTTCATAAATTGTTTATTAGTTATAAAACTGTTAAAATCACTTTCATCTTTGAATTTAATAACAGTTGAGTGGTCAAAATTATCCATAGTAAATACGGTTTCAATATTTTCTAATTCAATATCCTTAATTTGTTTAGCAATAGATAAAGGTAGAGATTCACCCATTTCTTGTATTATTAATGAATGCTTAGTATAATTATTTGTTAGACATTTACTATTTATACATTTTTTATCTAATCTGGGTAAAGAAGGATCTTTTGTAGTGAATTTATTAACTTTTGATAACATGTCACTATCGCCATAATTAGTTTTCATTATACATTTAACTTCTTTTCCATAATCTTGAGTAAAACTGCACACTTTACAATAATATTCAAGAAGATTAATATCCCCCCCTTTTTTTCTTAAATATAGTAAACTATCGCAGTTTTGACAAAATTTAACCATATTAGTTTTGGCCATTCTTGTATATTAATATATAATAATATCAATTTTTTTAATATCAAATAATAATTTTATTATTAATATATTTGCCTATATATTTACCTATAACACCTAAATTATCTTTTACTATATGTTTATAAACATTGCTATCATTATCAATGTAATAAATATCATTTTTATACACTATTTTTATACATTCAACGTGATTGTTAATATCTTTAAGTATACTATAATAGTGATTTTTTATTAAATTATAATCAAGTTGATAATTCTTAGAAATTATTTTTAAAATTTGTTCCTCCATATGTTAGTTTAAAACCCAACGTTTATATAAAAATTTATTTGTAGTTTTGCTATAAATAGATTTTACTTTATAACTTCGATTATCATTCTCCGATAATAGAATAAAACCATCATCATAATGTTTAGCTTTTAATGTAGGAACATTTATAGTAGGAACATTTGATTTAGATTTTTTGACAGTTATATCCTTCGTTTTTGCATTATCAACTGTTGAATTAGATTTCTTTATAACTATATCAACTTTTGATGTAGACATATTTACAACCTCTTTGTCAGATTCTTGTTCTAAGTCTTCGTTATGTAATGGAATATTTTTAAACCGTTGTTTCATAGCTAAATATTCAGTTGTTTTGACACATCCATAAATACAAGACGTTATTGTTTTTATATGCTTATTTTCTTCACATATTTTATTATAATTACTAATATATTCTTTAATTTTTTCATGTATAATTGGTGTAAAACACTCATATCCTTCAGGGGGACTATCATAATTCCCCAAAACTGCTATTCGTAAATTTTCATGACATATAAATTTATTATAATCTGTATGACGGATAGTTGGAGGATTATAAATAGATATCTCATAACTTGGTTCACATTGTAGAGGAAACTCATTGAATAATGGTATTAATGAAATAATTACACTTAAAATAGTTTGACATGCAGTCCATGAAGGTCCAGACCATGTTCCTAATAATGATAAACATATTTTGCCATCTTTGGCATATAAATTTGGGTGCATTCTACTTTTACCATCAGTTGTTAAAAATTTACCTTTTGGTGGGTGCCAAGGATAATTCTTTCCTAAATAAAATTCAAACATATAAAATCCACATTCGTATGGTGTATCTTTTGGACCAATAATCATCACTTTTATAGGAGAATCAATATTATCATCGATATCGATATATATACCTTGTGACTCTAAATTTGAATTTTTAAGCATATGTTTATCACGTTTTATACGTTGGATATGTATATTAGATAAATTCATAATTATTACTATACAGTTTCCAAATCTTAAGTATATATAAATATCTTGATATAAAGTATGAATGCAATTATAAGCATATCTACTGTTTTAAAAGACAAGATATCAGATAAATTATCTATTTTTTACAATGATGAAAAAGACATTGTAGAACGATTATATCCGGATAAAGACAGTCACACTCTCGAAAATATATTTTATAGTGAACCATCGCATATTATTGACAACATTTATTTGGGCAATGCTATTAATGCATGTAATATTGATACTATCAATCTATATAATTTTAAAAGTATTATAAATGTAACAGAAGAAATACCTAATTATTTTATGGATAATAGTATTAATTATTTAAAAATTCATATAAGAGATAATCAAAATGCGACTATAAAACCATACATTAATGATTTTATTAAATTCATAGATAATAATGAAAATAATAATATTCTGATTCATTGCTATATGGGGGTTAGTCGTTCGACCAGTTTAGTCCTTTACTATCTTATTAAAAAAAAAAAATATAATTTAGAAAACGCATTGACATTCGTTAATGATAAACGAAAGTATATTAATCTAAATATACTTCTATATAATGAGTTAAAATCAATTATTTAATATTTAAATGTTTTATTATATATTTTTTCTTTTAAATTTGAAATTTTGATATTATTATTATATAAAATTTTTATATAAACGTATATATATGAGTGAAAAAACTACTATGAATTCGTTTGCAAATTTTATCCATAAATATAAGGTAACGGTCCCAGGTCAACCATGTACACATACTTCGATGTCAGGTGGGAAATACAATATACCCGAGGGCCAAATTGATACTTTTTATGATCTATATTGTAAAAATTATAAAGAAAATAAAATTTGTATGACAGAATCCAATAGTGATTTAACACCACTAAAGGTTGATTTTGATTTTAGATATCAATCAACTACATTAGAAAGACGTTATGATGAAAATGATATTAACAAAATTTTAAAACTATATGGTTCTGTTATTGATGATTGGGTTAATTATAAAAAAAACAATAAGGGGGAAGAATATGAGCGTTTTGCATTTGTCATGGAAAAAGAAGCACCTCGAGAAAACAAAAAAATAAGTGATGAAATTATTGAAGTAAAGGATGGTATTCATATTATGTTTCCGTATCTAGTTTTACCAGCTGAACTACAACATAAAATTAGGGAACATGTATTTCCGAATCTTCATAATATTCTTGGTCATATGCAGCTTACAAATAAATATTCTGATGTAGTTGATAGAGCTGTAATTGATAAAAATAATTGGCTAATGTATGGTAGTATGAAGCCAAATGATACAAATGCATATCTAATTACATCAATACAAAAAGTTGAAACAGATAATATTACAAAATATGACAAAAAATATTCAGACCTTGAACTTATTAGATTATTATCAATTCGCAATAGAGATAGTTGTCATCAAGCAATTATTAAATCGACACGGCAATCTGAACTTCAAGAATTAATCGAAGCAAATCAAGCTAAAATTGAATCAAAAGCTTCTAAAAAAAAGAAGAAATCAAAAGCCGACCAAAGAACTATTGAAACTGCTAAACAACTCCTTGAAATGTTAAATCCTCAGCGTGCAGATTCATATAATAGTTGGATTGAAGTCGGTTGGGCCTTACATAATATAGATGATAGTCTTCTTACTACTTGGATTGAATTTAGTCAAAAATCAATTCAATACAAAGGACAAGCAGAAGAATCATGTCTATCTCATTGGGATAAAATGAGGGAAGATGGTTTAACAGAAGGGACTATTCGTTATTGGGCTAAAAAAGATAATCCCAGTGCATATGCTCAATTTCTAAGAGAAGATATTAATACAGAAATTATAAAACAATGTAAATCAAAAAAAGAATGGACATCATGGGATATTGCACATGTTGTTTATAAAATGTATAGGCATGAATTTGTATGCTGTCATGATAAAAAAGGTCTTTGGTATAATTATGATGGAAGTCGATGGTTAAATATGGAGGAAAATGTAATATTAAAAAAACGCATATCAACCGAGCTCTATCAAGAATATATTAAGGTACATCAAAAACTACTTGATTCATCTGAAGAAGCGGGTGACCTTAATTTTAAGCGTGCAGAAAATATTATGGAAATTGTACGTAATCTTAAACAAACTACACATAAATCTAATATTATGAAAGAGTGTGCTGAACATTTCTATAAACAAGCTAAAGATTTTTATAACAAGCTAGATACAGAGCATTCACACGAATTAATTGCTTTTGAAAATGGCGTATATGACCTTAGTAAAAGTGAATTTAGAGATGGTCGTCCAGATGATTTGATTTCAAATTCAACAAATATTGAATATCAAGAATATAACCCAAATGATTATAATACACAAAAAGTTATGGAATTTATTTCTAAAGTTTTAATAGATAAAGATATTCGTGAATATGTCCTTTTACATTTAGCATCATGTTTATCGGGTAGTACGCGTGATGAAAAATTTCATATTTGGTGTGGTAGTGGTGGTAATGGTAAATCAAAACTTATTGAACTTCTTGAAATGTGTTTAGGTGAATATACTACTAAATTACCTGTTGAAGCTCTTACTAAAGGTCGTTCAAAAGCAAATGAAGCATCCCCTTCTACCGCAAGACTAAGAGGTAAACGTATAGCTGTTCTTCAAGAACCAAGTGAAGGTGCTAAACTAGATGCAGGTACTCTTAAAGAATTAACTGGTGGTGACAAAATCCAAGCAAGAGAACTATTTGCAATGCCTATTGAATTTAAGCCACAAGCTAAATTTATATTAACATGTAATGATAAACCAAAAGTACCTTCACATGACGGAGGTGTTTGGAGAAGATTAGTTGTTATCGACTTTCAATCTAAATTCGTTGAAAATCCAGACCCAAATAACCCTTATGAATTCGAAGTTGACCATGATTTATCTACAAATTTTGAAAATTGGAAAGAATCATTTATTAGTATTCTTATTCATTATTATAAAAAATATCGCGAAGTTGGTCTTAAAGTACCACAAGCTATTCGTAAATTTACTGAATCTTATCGTCGTGAAAATGATCACTTCTCGGAATTTATAGATGAGCGTATTTCAGAAGTTCAATCAGATGAAGAAAAGGCGTTTATTAGTTCAGATATTCTTTACAAAAATTATAAAGAATGGGCTAATGGAACAGGTTATACATCAAACCTTAAAAAGAAGTGTGACCTTATCAAATATTTAGAAGAAAAATTTGGTTTGATTCAAGAAGATAGGCCTGGACAAAAAGGATGGTATAATTTTAAAATTTCTGGTCTTTCATCAGATGTTTTTGGTGATGAATTATAATAAATTATTTACAACATATTTATATCCAAATAAACAAATAACTAAAATTATAAACACACATATTACTCTATAAATATATTTTAATATATTAATATTTGTTGAACGATACATTAACAATCTATCATTTAATAATAACTGAGAGCGTAATTTATTTTCCTTATCTATTAATTTTCCTAATTTGTTACTTCTATCTTTTTTTACAATTTTTTGTGTATAAAGGTGCCCATCTTGGCTATTTTTTAATTTAAGGTTTTCCAATCCTGCTTTTATAGCAATATCTTCAGCAAATTGTCCTATATGTGACGGATCCATGTTTTTCGGAAAATATTTTATTCTACCTTTTATTTTACCCAATTGACGGTTTGTATCATTAGCTATATTTTTCCATTTATTTCGATCATTTAATGCATTATTTCGATCATTTAATGCATTATCACGTGCTTTCTTCAAATTTCGAATAGTTCCATATGGATATGGTTTACACCGTTTAGGTCTACTTTTAGGTTTAGGTCTACTACCACCTCCACTTTTACTCCCAGATGCCCCCATTTATAATATATTAACTTTTTATTTTATTAAATTTATTTAAATTTGTCATAAGTATTACAATATTTAGTAGGTTCTTATCAATATAATTATCTTTTAATAAAGATAAAATTTTAGGTACATGATATATTATTGTATATGCTATTATTTGCTTATACATTATTATAATAATTATAATAAAAAAAAAAATTATTTTTCACTCCAAAATTTTAAATCTATACAATTTAGTTAAGTTTGATTTTTTTCACTTAAATCATATTTTCTTCTACTATAAAATGAGTATAATACTCTTCCAATTAACATAAATCCAATTAGTAATATTAATGATATATATATAATTTCATTTTGAATTGAAATTAATGATAACTTTACTAATAATTTTAATATGATTAGCATTAATATAATAGTTGTTATTACCCTTAGTATAAATAAAGTGTTTTCTTTTTTATATAATTCGTTATTAGATATTCTAACTTGATTTTGTACTAAATGTACATCATCATTAAGATTATAAACTATTTTTTTATTTTGTTTAATAGACCGGTTAATATTGTTTATTATTATATTATCTGTTTTACCTAAATTTTTAATAATATTATTTATATCTGCCATATATAAATAATATTATTATAAACTATTATTTATCTATAACTAATAAATTAATATATATTATTCCAAAAAAATACAAAGATATAGCATAAAAAAATATAGTTTGTGTCTCTAAACCCATATTAAACCTATCGCCAAAATTATTTAATAAATATACTAATAATAAATATGTTATAATTAATTTAATAATTGTTATATACATGTGTTTCTTGTAAATAGACTCATCTAATGTTAAATAATGGGTTTTAAGAACCATTTCTTTATTTTTATATTCCTTTATAATATGATTATTACTATTTAACTTTTTATCTAAATCATCTAAAATTATATCTGATGTTGATTGTTTTATATCACTAAGTTTAACCAGATTTTTTTTTAATTTATATTTTTTATTTAACTGTTCAAACAAATTTTTTGTAACTAATTTCATTATAATTTATGTTTATATTTTAGTAAAAGTATTACTAAAAATACAAATGCAATTATTATAAAAATAATAAGACTATATAACTTACGATAATTATTATTTGTTATCATATTTACACGATTTTTATTCACATAATTATTTTGTAACTGAGTTTTAATATTATTGGTGGTTTTTACAATCTCTTTTTCTTTTAAAGATATATCATTTAATTTATTCATATTTAATAAACTTATCTTTTGATTGCCATTATTTATAAAACTGTATAAATTATTATAAGTTTCATTTATAACTATCATATGTGATTCCATATTATTTAAAACTTTTTTTTTAAGATGATTATCTAAATTAATTTCTTTTGAAATTGTATGTAAATAGTTATATTGTTCAATAAGTTCATAAATTATTTTATATATTTTATCTATTTCATTACCCTTTTCAAAATCATCATTGTTTTTAATAATATCCATATAATTATTAATACTTACCCTAGCATGACCTCTTAATGAATTATATTTTGTAATATTTTCGAATATATCACTATAATCAGCGTTCAACACATCTGAACGCATACTTATATGCCTATTCCAATCTAGTACTGATATTCGTACATATCTACACATTACCCTACTACCAAAATATATTTTAGTAGTTTGATTTGGCTGGGTATTTGCTTTTGCATTAGATAATTGTTTACTCCAATCACTTTCACCATCTTTTTTTGTAAAAACATCAACATATTTTACATATTGTAACTCACTCCCGCCGTCACGCCTACCATTATATAGACTGTTTCTTGTTTGAATAACTACACCACCTATTTGTTTTTCATGACCCATATCTATTTCCATCCATTGATTTTTTCGATTATATTTAGCAGACCATGCCTGAAGAGAATCAATCATACTTCTTGCATAACCAGTACCAATTTGATTATTACGGTGTATGCTACTATATTTTCGAGTTTCTTCTTTATGATTTCCAATATATAATTTATGCATTGATTCCATTATACCACTATAATCAGCTATTAATACATCTGTTCGCATACTTATATGACTATTCCAATCTAGTACTGATATTCGTACATATCTACATATTGAAATATTATTAAAATATATTTTAGTAGTTTGATTTGGTTGGGTATTTGCTTTTGCATTAGATAATTGTTTACTCCAATTACTTTCACCATCTTTTTTTGTAAAAACATCAACATATTTTACATATTGTAGGTGTTTAGAGTTAATACGTCTGCCTTCCTTCTTTCCGTAACGTTTCCAATGGGCCAGTGCAGTACCATAAGTCTTGAAATGTCGAAGATCGGGATATGTGGAAACATAGTAACGCCAGTCAAAGTAAGACGGCATCTCCTTTCTTGGTTGAATAACTACACCACCTATTTGTTTTTCATGACCCATATCTATTTCCACCCATTGATTTTTTCTATTATATTTCGCAGACCATGCTTGAGGAGAATTAATCATACTTCTTGCATAACCAGTACCAATTAGACTATTAGCCCATATACTACTATATTTTCGAGTTTCTTCTTTATGATTTCCAAAATATAGTTTATACCTTGGATCATTTTCTAAGGTCATATAAAATATATATATATAATTATCTGAACAATTTAATGTAAATTATCAATAAAATAATAAATGTTAAAAATGTTAAAAAAATTAAATTTCTTTTATACAAAATAATTTTTCTAATTTGGTTTATATTATATAAATGAAGATTCTTTTTATTTATTGTTTTACTAACATTAACAACTTGTTGTCTTAATTGAACACCCTTTGATTTTATATGATTGCTATTATATGTGTTTACAAAATTGTTTATATTATTTAGTTGTGTTTCTTGAATGTGAATACCATTTAACATTATACCACGATGATCGGCTATTAATACATCTGATCGCATACTTATATGATCATTCCAATCTAGTACTGATATTCGTACATATCTACATATTGAAATATTATTAAAATATATTTTAGTAGTTTGATTTGGTTGGGTATTTGCTTTTGCATTAGATAATTGTTTAGTCCAATTACGTTCACCATCTTTTTTTGTAAAAACATCAACATATTTTACATATTGTCGCCAATAACTCCTCTTTCTTGGTTGAATAACTACACCACCTATTTGTTTTTCATGACCCATATCTATTTCTATCCATTGACCTTTTCGATTATATTTAGCAGACCATGCTTGAGAAGAATTAATCATACTTCTTGCATGACCATTACCAATCGTGTCATTACCCCATATACTACTATATTTTCGAGTTTCTTCTTTATGATTTCCAATATATAGTTTATACCTTGGATCATTTTCTAAGGTCATATAACATATATATATATAATATCTGAACAGTTTAATGTAAATTATCAATAAAATAATAAATGTTAAAAATGTTAAAAGTCTAAAATATTTTTTATAATTTGGTTTATATATTATGTAAATGAAGATTCTTTTATTTATTGTTTTACTAACATTGACAAATTGTTGTCTTAATTGGTCACCATTTGATTTTATATGATTAGCATATGTGTTTACAAAATTGTTTATATTATCGAGTTGTTTTTCTTGAATTTGAATATCAACAATTTCTTTTAAATAATACATATTATATTACGTAAAATTAATGGTATTATACATTTTAAAGCTTCGTTAAACGATTGGTTCTTTAATTTATTGATAATATAACTATAATTTATTGCTTCATATACCGATAATATAATCAATATACTAATTGTATAATAAATATAATTAACACTAGTTATATTTTATATTTATTAAATTCATTATATGTATAATTATTTTTAAAATGTGATTTTATTTAAACAATAATATAATATTAACAATATGGCTAAAGGTAATACAGGAGGTGGAAAAAAATATAAGAGTACCAAAAAACGATTTGGTCCAACTAATAAAAATACAGTGCTAAAAGTAGAGGGGCAATCTTATGCAAAAATAACCGACGCATTAGGAAGTGGACGCTTTCGATGTGTATTAGATAATGGTTCAAAAGTTCTTGGAATTTTATCTGGTAATATGAAAAAAAGACGAATATGGGTAAATCGCGATGATTTGGTACTTGTTGGTATGCGTGATTTCGAAATGGATAAAGTTGATATAATTTCTAAATATGAAAGAGATGAATATACATATTTGAAAAATATAGAACATTGTTTAGAAATGTTAATTGGAAACACTAAAGATGAAAATGATACAGATTTTAATCATGATGATATAACACATGGAACAGATTTTAATCATGATGATATAACACATGGAACAGATTTTACAGAAGAAAACAGTAATAATAGTGATAATAGCGATAATAGTGATAGCGACGATAATTTAGATATTGATAATATTTAGATATTGGTAATATTTAGATATTAATAATATTTAACTATCGTTTAAATTTAAGTATAAGATATATAAATATCATAGATAAAAGTATAAAAAATACTATAAAATTTTTTTTAAATAGTGTTTTCTCATTTGAGATTAAAACTCTTTGATGTCCAGATGTAATTTTCACTTGTAAATCTGCAATATATTTTCCTTTATCTTTTATTAATTTATTTTGAGAGTGCAAACTTTGTCTATTTTTAATAATTTCGTTGCCATTTCTTTTTATTTTTAAATTTGATTGATTGACTAATCTCCTTATTTTTTTTAAAATATTATTTAATTGACCGTTTTTAAGTATTATGCTTGGTCTTAAACGATTAATTGCATAATCTCGATTCCGTTCATTTCCTTTTATATATTTATAAAAAATATTTATTACATTAACATAATCTTTTAACTTAATATTATAAGTCCTATTTAATGCCTCTAATTGGATTTGTTTGTGACGTTCACTATTTTTTCTCATTTGAACTAATTTATTTTCCCATTTAGCATCGTTCATTATATATATATATAAGATTTCTTCGTGTATAATGGAATAATATAATATTAGTTATTTTATGTCAAGATTGTTTAAATTTTTGAATAATTGTAAAGTGCATCATTTAGAAAAATGTTTTTTAGATAAATATCCTATATTAAGTAATTATAATTTTATTTTTAATAATATAATAAGATTAAGAAGATTTTATCTTTCTTCAAAAAATAATTTACAAATAGATAACACACCTTTTAGAAATTATAATTATAAACAAATATATAAAAAAAATAATGAAAATACCATAGGCTATGTACGGGTTCCGGTTGGTATTGCTGGACCATTAACTATTAATAATTATAAATGTTTCGCTCCGATTGCCACTACTGAAGGGGCATTAATTGGAAGTATTAATAGAGGTTGTAAAATTATAAATGAAAGTGGTAAAAATATAACTACAATGGTAATTAATAAGGGTATTACACGTTCACCAATAATACAATTTAATAAAATAGATGAAATACCCTATTTTTTAGATTGGATTGATAATAATAAAAATAAATTAAAAGTAGTATTTAATGAAACGTCATCAATCGCACAATTTAAAGATTTGACGCCAATAATAGCAGGAAATCGTGTACATTTACGAATACAATGTTCTAGTGGTGATGCTATGGGTATGAATATTATTAGTAAAGGTACAGATCGAATCTTACAATATATTACACAATATTTTAATATAAAAATAGTATCAATATCGGGTAATACCTGCACTGACAAGAAATCGTCATCTATGAATTGGGTTAATGGTCGAAGTAACACAATAAATGTAGAAACATTTTTAGAAAAAAAAATTATTAAAAGTAGACTTAATATAGATTATCATGATTTGATTAAACTAAATATAGATAAAAACTTAGTTGGTTCGGCACTTGCAGGGACAATAGGAGGTAATAATGCTCATGTATCAAATATAATAAGTGGTTTATTTATATCTACAGGTCAAGACCCGGCACAAATTGGTACAAGTTCATTTGCACTTACACAATATGAAGATTATGATGATAAATATATGCGCGTATTTTTAACGATGCCTTCACTCGAAATTGGAACTATTGGTGGAGGAACCGACTTAAATGATCAAACAGCATATCTTAAATTATTGGGTATTAATAAAAAAGATAATGAAACTAACCCAGGATATAATACAAAAAAATTATGTGAAATTATTGGTGGCTTTGTTATTGCTGGAGAAATTTCGTTAATGGCATCTTTAGCATATGGTAATTTGGTTTCTTCACATATGAATCTCAATCGTCGGAATAAATAAATTTAGACCTACAAACAGCTTTATATTTATCATTGCCACCAATATCAATTTTGGATTGTTTGTCTACAATTCGTTTCGAAAATGATGCTTTTGTACCATTATTTGATAACATACATACTGCCTGAAGTTTTTCAATTTTATTACAAAGTGGTATACAATCGATAATTTGTCCAAATTTTTTTCGGTCACTATCCGCATCTAATCCAGATATAACTAAATATTTATTATATTTTTCAATTTTAAGAACAAAATCATATAAATCATCAAAAAACTGGGCTTCATCTATACATACCAATTCGGAATTATTAAACTCATTACTATCAATAATATCTATTAATTTATTTGTTTTAAGAGCAAATAATTTTTTTCCATCATGAGTAACAATCGAATTCTCATCACGATTATCTATTGTACTACTAATTAGTAAAGTATTAATACCTAATTTATTATGTTTTTCAATCTCACTTATTAAGCGCGATGATTTACCAGAAAACATTGGCCCAATAATAATTTCAACGAATAACTCATTTAAATTAAGAGTCATAAAAATATTTTATCATTTTAAAATCAAAATTTATTATGTTTTTAAATTTAAAATTTATACTATGCAGTCATATATTATATATATAAACGCTTTGAAAATACTCATTTATTAGAATATGTATCAAAAAAATAACGAGAAAGAATATTATTTACCGAAAATTATTATCTGGAAATTAACTCAAATTTTTGATACATATATCCAAGCTCTTGATTATGTAAAAAATATTAAGATTGTTGTAATATAAAATCGACATCTCATGGTTATGTAACTGATATGAATATTTATATAAGGAGTAATATATTAACAATCATTAATACTAATAAAATCATTAACCTTATCTAAAAATTGGGTTTTAATATCATTATCCTGTTTAAAATTTTGATTTCCATCTAGAATTAAAACTGGAAATTGTTTTTGATTTAAAAGCCAATTTTCATGTTTTTCGTGTAAATTTGTAAGATACTCTATTGAAATTTTACTTTCTTCTCCACGGTTTCGTTCATTAATACGTCTTAAACATTCGTTTGGGTCAGTTCTTATATAAATTACTCCCTTTGGTTTCATTTGGGTTTTTTTATTTAGATAATTAAACATTTCTTGATAAACACTATATTCCATTTCATTCATTAAACCACTTTCATAACAATTTTTACTAAAAACATTCTTATCTGTTAATACTGACCTCTCAGCAATAACAAAGGAGTCCCCATAATTAAGTGCTTTTTCCAGAAGCTCTGTTCTAGTTACAAAAGTAGTCATTTGAAATGTAAACGAATAACGTTTAGGGTCTTTATAAAATGATTCTAAAACATTTGAACCATTCATATCTTGCCATATATTTACTGGTTCTTCTACAACACGAGTATTATGTATATTTACCATTTTATTATTTGTTTGATTAGAATATTCATCTAAAATTAAAATAAATGTTGATTTTCCAGAACCAATATTTCCTTCAAGAGAATAATAAGTGCTTCGGTTTTGTTCAAATGACATATTTATAATATGAATGATTAATATCAAATTTTATTATAAACCGCGAAATTAAATATATATATTCACAGATATCTATGAATTAAATAATTAATAAAATATTTATTATTTTGAAAGTTGATCGATTTAGTAAAAAAAAAATTTCAATAGAATCCCTTTTTCAAATTAGCACCCCCCCCCGAATTTATAAAAATAAAATTAAGCAAAATTAAGCAAAATTAAGCAAAATTAAGCAAAAATTAAGCAATAACCATATTATTATAACAAAAAAATAACTAATATTAATTTAAACCTATTTATTACCTTTAAGTAATTAAGTAAATTAAGCAAAATTAAGCAAATTAAGCAAAAATTAAGCAATAACCATAACATTATAACAATTTGTTTTATAATATTTATATTTATAATTATATGAGTATAAATATTATAATAAATAAGTAAAAAACTTTTTATTTTTAAGGTAAGGAATCAGGAAATAGTAAAAAACGTAAAAAATGATAAATCATATAAGGTATATAACAAAAATAAAAATACCACATAATCCCTATTCTCATCACAATATAATCATTTGCTTAATTTAGCATAATCATTTTATAATCATTTTATGATTATGTCAATTTAAAAAAATAAGCAAATTATTTTTTGGAAAATTAAATTATTCGGATTGCTTAATTTTGCTTAATTTGCTTAATTTTGCTTAATTTATTTTAGACTTAAAAAAATATATATTTATATATTAAGTAAAATTATGGTTACATATAAGTGCAATAATTGTGGATACATAACTAATCGTAAATCTAATTATAATCAACACCTTAATCGAAAAAAAACATGTAAAAATGAAATATTATATGATACAAGTTCATCTGAATCAATACAAAAACTAATCGTTGATAAAGCGGTTTATAATGATAATCATAATATAATCATTTCTGAAAATTCAGCAAAAATAGATGATAATGAAAATAAAATTCATGAATGTTCTAAATGTTTAAAATCGTTCACATGTTATCAAAACAGATGGAGACATGAACAGAAGTGTAAACAAACAGATAATGAAATGTATGAAAAACTTGTATCAAAATTAGATTCATTTACTGAGACCCAACGTATTAAAGACGAAGAATTTAAAAAAAAAGAAGAACAATGGGATACTGAAAGAAAAGAACTTTATAAAATGATTGAAAATGTAGCAAAAGATAATGCTAAAACTATTAATAATACACTTAATCAAAATATTATAATAAATAGTCATGGTGAAGAGGATCTTAAATATATAACTGGGGATTATTTAACTGAATTATTAAAGATTCCGTATAATTCAGTACCAACACTCGTAAAACAAATACATTTTCATCCACATCATCCTGAAAACCAAAATATTAAAATAACAAATAAAAAACTTCCATATATACAGGTTTTTAAAAATAATCAATGGCAATTAAAAGATAAACGTGAGGTTATTGGTAATATAGTTGATTGTAGTGTTAGAATTTTAGGTGAACATTTAGAAGAATATGAAACACTTAATCCACAACAAAAATACAGGTTTAATGAATTTAAAACTAAATATGATGAAAATAACAAAAATCTTGAAAAAAAATTAGTTAAGGATACTGAATTGTGTCTTATTAATAATACACCTATATTGGATAAAGTATAAACAAAATATATAAATGAATGAACAACTAAAAATTTAAAAATCTAAAAATGTTGGTCATGTTTAGTAAAAGTATCTAAACCAAACCAAAAGGTAAAATTGTTACAATCCATATGCAATTTGCACAAGTGGTTTAAAAAGGTAATGTCAACTGTTCAAAATTATTAACAAAAATTAGTATTATATAATGAATGTTTTAGTTCTTGATGGAGGTTATCGTTAACATATAATTTGTGATAAAATTAGTAAAATTATACATTTAAACAGAGTATAAACGAAAAAATGATGTCATTATATCATTAAAAACAAGTTTTTATAAACTAGTTATAAATGAAGTAATAAATAAAGATTTAAATGAAAAACATTATAATTGTTATGGAAAGAATACAAAAACTATTTTACATCGGGAAGGTTTTGGTGATGCTTATGAAAATAAAAATATTTTATTAAATAATATATCTATATTTATAAATTGGTTATAAGATTCATAAAATCTTAAAAATGAAGTATTAGATATAACACTTCATAATTATATTGGGTATGTATAATTATTTTTATCATAACGATTTAATTATATCTGATATGGTTTCTGCAAAATTACCATTTTCAATATTTTCAGGTGCCATTTCATTAAGAACATTAAATAACCCATCTAATATATTTTGATTCATTTTATTAAATTCTAGATACCGATTTACTGTTTTTACTATAAAACATGTATCATTTAGATGTTCTCCTATAAAATCATATGTTCTATTTATAGTAATAATTGAAAAACATAAGTGTTTTTTTTGTTTTATATAATTTTCATTTGTGTTTTTAAAAGTTTGTGTAAAAGGTCCATATCTTATATTAACTATACTTTTTATAGGGATTTTATTACATCTTGTTTTGTTTTTGTTAAAATAACAAATATTATTACTATCAACACTTATAAATTTATCACTCATTGAGAGGTCTTTTTTATTAATTTTAGTGCATTTATAACAAATTTTTACTCCAAAATCAATTTTGTCTATTTCCATTATATTATAATATATTATTTTACCGTAAACATTATAATATTATTTTACCATACATATTATTTCATATAACATTTTACCCGCTGTCAATGAAGTTATATTTACTTGATTGTCATAACATGGTGATGTTTCAACTATATCACCTGATACAATATTTAAATTTGTAAGACCTCTTAATATAGAAAATAATTCTCTAGATGCAAATCTACCTGGTTCAGGTGTACCTGTTCCTGAAACAAATACTGGGTCAAGATCATCAATATCAATTGATATATAGCAAATACTATGACCAATCCGATTAATAATTTTATATTGTTCCGTTTATTGCTATACTATCAATTTCATCACAAAACCCATCATTGCATAGTTATTTAAATATGAATGTTATATTTATATAACCTCTTATACCCACATGTATCGATTTATTTGGGTTAATAATATCTTATTCAAAACATCGTTTGAAAGGTATACTATGTGTTATTTTTTCTCCAAAATATTCTTCCCATGTATCTTGGTGACTATCAAAATGTATAAGTGATATTTATTTTTTACATTTTCTTTCATGAATTTTAAAATTGGATATGATATTGTATGGTCACCACCAATAAAAACTAATTTTGGTATTTCTTTACAATTTAATATTTTTTCATAAATTTGATTTATATCGTTAATATTATTAAATGGGGTAACCGATATATCACCAATATCATATACCATTTTTTTAACCCTTTGAAGATTTAAAATGGGCACTTATAGTATATGAGTCATAAAAGCGTAGACTATAAATTAGCAGCAATTAAAGATTATTTAAAATATAAAAATTATTCAGAAACTTCTCGAAGATTTAATTGTCCACGAACATCATTAATGCGTTGGGTTAAGAAATATAATAATACAAAATCTATTTCAAGAAAAAAACGTATAAATATATCTTATAAAGTAACTAAAGACCAAGTTAATTTTGCATTGAAGACGGTAGAAAAAAATCCACAGATTTCAATGATTTCATTATTAGCTAAAATGAAGATTAAATATTTAAATTTAGATATAACACAACAACATCTTGGTAAAATAATAAGAGATAACAATATTACCAGAAAAAGAACTAAAATAAGACATTATCCTAAAACACGTTACGGAAAGTCAATTGATTTTATAAAAGAACTAAAGGAATTTAACAAAAAAGTTTCAAAAATTAATTTAAGCAAAATAATAAGTGTTGATGAAACTTCAATACATGCTCAAATTATAAATAATTATTCTAGATGTGAATTAGGAAAAAGATGTGTAAAAAAAACAACAAATAATGCTGTTTTTAAAAAATATACATTAATTTGTGCAATTAATCATAAAGGAATAATTGGTTGGGAATTATATGAACAAGGAGGTATAAATTCAGAACGCATGGTTGAATTTATAAAAAAATATATAGATGGAAAATTTAAGAAAAACGTTATTATTATGGATAATGGTGGTTCTCATAAAAGTAGTCAAGTAAAAAGTGCTATTAGTGATTCAAAAAATACATTATTGTACTCTGTACCATATCGTCCAAAAACTAATGCGATTGAGAGTTTTTTTAGTCAATTGAAACATCATTTTGATTTTGAAAATAAAAATATCACTTTCACAAATTTGAAAATTGCGTTGAAAAAATCTATGAGAAAAATTAAAAAAAAGCATTATTCAAATTATATGAAATATGCTTATAGAACACAACAATCGAAAATAATAACAAATGAGTCCACTCGAAAAAGAAAATTAAAAAATTATAAAAATAATATTAAATAATTTCAACTATATTTTTTACAGATTTTTCAGGATCACAATGTAACCCCTTATCTGTTCTTAAAATTAATTCATTATTTAAATTGTAAATATATGAATTATTAACACCATTAATACATCTTTTAAATGAAATTAAATTGGAAAATGTACTTCGCGATAATCCAATAAATATCTTTGCTTTAGAGCAAAGTTCAAAATTTATAGCCGCATTTATTTCATATTCAAGATTTTCATTAAATAAAAATTCGCTATTTATTTTTTGCTCCGAAAATTTTTTTTGAATATTTAATTGATTTTGTCCTGTGGTAAAAAATACATTATCTTTGAATTTATGAATATACATGCTTATTAAATTATTACAATTTATTAAATATATTTCATTATTTTTTTTCCTCTTATTTTTTGCTTGAGAGTAAGGTACCCAATCTGATTCAATTCTAATATGTAGAGCATTTTTATTTTCTATTTCTTCAAATGTTTTGCATATATTAGTATTAAAATTATTTAACTTTAGTGAATTTAAAACTGCTATCATCATACAATTTTTATTTATTTGGTTGTTTTTTCTTTGCTTACTAATGATTTCCTCACTATAATTCCATAAATTTATGGTATTTTTTATTATTTTATATTTGTTTTTTTCATTAAAAGGTATCATAATATCTTCTCCATTATTAAATTCTTTCATTTTATTATTAAAAATTTCTATATCATAAATATCTGAAAATAATATTTTTTTTTTCCAACCAAAAATAGGTTCTAATATTTTTATATTTTTTTTGATAGCAATATCACATGCACTAAATAGACAAAATAATTTATTACATAAACCTCCTTGTAATTTTATTTGTAAAATATTCATATATAAATATTATAAATATTTTAATTTTTAAATATAAATATTATAAATATTTTAATTTTTAAATATAATTTAAAAATTCCATAGAGTGTCCATTTTAAATCTTCAACGGGTTAAAAAGGTATATGTCTTGTTCAGGATTGTAACCGCGTATTAAGCGTGAATTTTCCCTTATAACTGATGGTCCAAATCTGGCTCCTGAACGAAATGAACATCCTGAATCAAATGGGTTATTAAAATCCCAATATCAATAGGCTCTCTATTCCATATAGGTAGGTGTGCAAGAGTGAAATACTACAAAATCTGGGAACAATATTTGGATTAGGTTGCATTATTACCTCTTCTAGATAAAAAGTCGTTTTGTTGAGCCGTTTCACAAACGCAACCTTTATCACAACTTTTTGTTGAAGGGCAACAATCAACACTACATTTATTATTAGAATACATAAACATACTATTACTAGTATTTTTTGTACCGTCAAGTGTAGTTCCATTTGTAAGATCAATTGTTCCTGGATGTGTTTTATTTAAATCAATACCATGACCTTGATAATGATATGGTTGGTTAGTATATAAACTATTTTGATTTCCAGCTCTATTAAGCGTCATATTATCAAAATGTTTATTATTTGCGAAATTATCAAAACCTTCGCGTGTTGCAAAACAAGATACTAATACTATAGCTAATAACATAATAAATATAAATTGTTGATCTTGAGACATATATATATATTTTATATATTTTATATTAAATTAAAGACTATTAATGTAATTATATTAATGTATAGGATAAATTTAACAGAATATAATAAAATAGATTATTATTATGAAAATAATAATATAATTGGAAAAATTCTAATATTTTTATATAAAAAATTTCCTTTACCTAATTTTATTAAAGTTATCTTAAATAGAATACGAATTTCAATTATATGTAATAATTTATTATTAATTATAAGATATATTTCAACTAAAACTCGATTTTATATTTTGTTTAACTATATTAAAAACCATATTAAACCAAAAAAATCATATAGATTAATAAAGTTTAACGGTATTAATTTAGGTAATGATAATTTGGAATATCATAGATTTCCTGAATTTTTAGATATTAAAATATTAGATAAATGTATATATAATTTATTTATAGAACACCCTATAAAACGTGAAATTAATTATAAAATGCGGGTTATTAGTAGTTATTCTCTAAGAGAATTTATAGATAATATAAAAGGCGTTTATCATAATATTTATCAACAGGAAAACGAAACAAAAACGGATTTTACTTTAGAATGTATTCGAAAATGTACATCGTGTAAAAAACATGTAAATATAAAAAGTTACAATGATTATACAATAAAAAATAGTGTTTGTGGGATATGTAGTAGAAATATTGATGATATTTTTTGTGTAAAGATACTCAAAAATTCATTTCACCGCGAATGTTTGGAAAAAACATATCGCCAAAAATTATTTATATTGGATAAAGTAGAAACCAAATGTAAACTCTGTAACAAAACATATAGTTTTGAAAAGTTAAAATTTAACATAGTAAACCCAAGATATAGTGTAGGTTTTAATAGAAGTATGCAAAGTAATGGACGTTATGGGATTTGGGGGTATGCGTTGAATGACTTGGTATTAAAAGAAATTATAATTGAAAATAAAAAAAATAATACTGAATTATATGAACCTAATATATATTTAATATTTAATTAATTTCAATTTCATATAAATAACCATGTATATTTGTTAATTTGTTTATTTTAAAGTTATGTCTATTTAAAATACGCGATCGATTGCTAAATTTTAAAAAATTATATAATGTTACATACGAAATTTTTGTTTGTTTATTATCAAGAGGTATTATAATATGGTCATAATAATAATTATCAAATTCGTCATAACTAAATTGAGGTGCCCAATAAGGATTTTTATGAAAGTTTACTCTTAATGCTATTATTGAATAGTCATTTATATTATAATTATAAAAATCAACATACTCTTCATTACTATTATAATTAAAATAAAATCTTATAAGTGATTCTACATTTAACTCTTCATTGGTTATTTTTTCGACTTTATTAATATACATCGGAATATCACCATTTATATCCGCATTAAATGATAAAAAATTAGCTGTATTTACGTTGGATTTATTATTGTTGATTGGAAAAAAAGAGATTAAAACTTTATCGTCAGTTGTTTTAATAAAGAAATAATCGGGGTCTTTTTTATTACTCAAAATAATATTATTTTTAATATAAATTTTTGTTTCATTATCCCATTTTTTGAAAGTTATATTATTATTATGTTTGTCATATGCCTTAATATTATTCATATTAATTTCATTTCTAATAATAGTTATATCTATAAATTTATCCGTTTTTTTTTTTATATCATCTATTTTAATTTGATATGTGTATATAAAGTCGTCATAACTTAAAAAGATTTGTTTTTGTGATTGATCAATATTATAAATAATCTTTGATTTATATATTTTTTCATTAATTTTTTTTTTCATT
>Ga0115556_1000455_pt1 | contig 27019 bp, 33 predicted proteins | sample COGITO_mtgs_1104_5_FD_87282 | JGI IMG/M metagenome (GOLD analysis project Ga0115556, IMG submission 87282) | Pelagic marine microbial communities from North Sea - COGITO_mtgs_110414 | ecosystem: Environmental > Aquatic > Marine > Epipelagic | place: Germany:Helgoland, sampling site Kabeltonne... | reverse complement strand
TATCATTTCTTAGCCTTACTATATTTATTAAAACCATCTATAATATTTTTAGTAACCATTTTAGCCACCTTTTTTTTAGAAACTACTTTAGAAGCAGGTTTAGGAGCCTCTTTCTTAGGAACAGGTTTAGGAGCCTCTTTCTTCGGAACAGGTTTAGGAGCCTCTTTCTTAGGAACAGGTTTAGGAGCCTCTTTCTTCGGAACAGGTTTAGGAGCCTCTTTCTTCGGAACAGGTTTAGGAGCCTCTTTCTTAGGAACAGGTTTAGGAGCCTCTTTCTTCGGAACAGGTTTAGGAAAGACCTTTTTAACAACCAATTTATTATTATTATATATTTCAGAAGTATCTTTATTAGGAGTAGATTTAGGGACCCCTTTCTTAGAAGCCTTACACATATCACAGTTAGTATTGTCCTCATCGTTATCAAATGTACATCGATGACATTGCCATGTAGGTATTTCATCATCTTCATCATTATGTTCTGGGCATTTTGTGCATTTTATTTTTAATTCAAGATATTGTTTATTGAATAATGTTGAATAATGTGCTCCAATTAATTTACCTCTTTTCCCCATAACAATATGTTGCTTGATACCAATAGTTGGCAAATTATGACCTGGGTAATCTGCAGCCATTACAGCTTCATATAAATTTTTATCGTCGTGTTTAATTACAAAAGCCCTAATATCCCTTTTTAAAACGCGAGAAATCGCCAATATTTCAATTTGACCCCCCCATTCACTATATTTCCTCATATTTTGTATATATTTATCTACTATATTTGTCTCCCATTTCTTTATTTCTTCTTGATTTATAGGTGGCTTTTCTCTGATATTTGGTAGTTGGTCATATAATATTGCATCAAAAAAAGTTTCACCACTTTCACTCATAGGAACTAATAGATTTGCGTCTAACCAATTACAAACACATTCCCTTAACTTCATAGAATCCTCATATAATGATGTATTTGTTGGTTGACAAACTGAAGAATTTGGTCCTAAAACGGGGTCACCTAACCCAGATTCAGGCGAGCAATCGCCCCATTCATCACAACCAACTCCTATAAAACCTATATTAAACTTATCACTATTATTCATCATATGTCGTATTTCAATTAACTGTTCTCTTCTCATACGCGCATTATGAACCAATAGTTCAATACGTAAATATACAATTACTGTATAAAATAAACAATGCCCCCCCCCAGGATTTTCAATGTCATACACGTCACCAATTTTTAATTGATGAGTATCAAAAATTTGCGAATCGCTATTTAAAGCACTTGAACCCATATATTATATTATAAGATTAATAATTAAACAAATAGAAACCATATATTTAGTATTTGGGATTAAAATATTAATTACCGTAAATACACTAAAAAACATATTCATTTGAAAACATATGATTACATCTATTCCAACAAAACCAACATATAACATCTTCAGATGACATTTCAAAATCATTAAATATAATTTCTATACTAAGGTATTTTATATTTCCCCAAATAATATTAAATAATTCTTCTGGTAATTTTGAATAAATCAAATCTTTATTAATTATTTTATACATTAACGCATTTTATTTTATCCATTTATTAAATTTATTATAAGTTATAAACTTTTTTATTAAGTTTTTTAAAGTATAAACATCATCATTATAGTCTAGATATATATTCATATACAAACAGTTAGATTTTTTAATTTGGTTATCTCCGTATATTTAACCATAAATATCTTCTAAACAAGAATAAACTAATTTATGCAACCATAAAGCATAATTTTGAGGAACATATTCATTATAATTCGAATGACAACCTCCGCAATTACTAAAGTCAACAGATGTTGAATCTGATATCGTAATCGCAATAGGATTTAACCCTTCTTTTTTCATATATTTTAAACCTTTTGTAAAATCAACAACTCTTTTTTCAATAGCTTTAATTTCTACTTCTGTATCTTTTACATATTTAAAATAATCATCTGAATCAAATGGGTCTCGAGGCGTTTTTTCAATTAAAGAAAAAAACTGATTACTTACCCGTTTATCAGAAGATACATCATAAGTACCTTCTAAGTAATTAATTTTACTGTAAGGTGTTCCATTTGATACAAAATAATCTAAATCTATATCTAATATAAAATTGCGGTGATCAACAAAATTAACTACTTCTTTATATTTTTTTAAATTATCAAATCGCTGAGATATAAATGAAAATTCTAACAAACTATTTTTTTTTTTATTAACACTATATTCAATTGTATTTTCAGAATCGTTATTGCGTAAATATATATTTTTTTTATTAAACGGTTTTTTAATAACATCTTCAAGAGGTGATAGTTGTTTTTCAGGTATCCATTTAGGTACAGCCCATAAAACTTTTACATCATTTTTTGTATATTGTGATAGATAGTATAATAACCCAGTAACAGGTGAACCTATATCCCATACTAATTTTTCTAAATCAGATATATATGGTTTTACATCACCTTTTTTATCAATTTGTTTAAACTTTTTCATAATTTTATTAGAATCAATAATATAATTCATATCAGCATGTGTATCAAAATGAATTATTGTCTCACAATCATTTTCTAATAATTCATTTATCCAATTTGCTAAAGCAAAATTATGTTTTGTCATTTTATAAACTGGAATCTTACCAATATAACGTTTATAATTATCAACTCTATAAAGATGAGTACTTAAACTATATAATCTAACCCAATATTTATAATGTCTAACATGATTGCGATTTTTCATAAGGTAATCAAATAAATCATCTACATATTTTTGAATTTCATCCTTATTTTTATTACTATGTACCATACATGAGAGATTATTTAAATGATAATTCATGTTTTGTGTAAAATATAATCCTTCATGTATTCTACAATATTCTTCATAATCTTTTTTTGGGCACTTATAATCATTTTTGTTAACCTTTTCTTTTTTACATTTACTCATTATTAATATATTAACATATTTAATTATGAATATCACTATTAGTATCTAATAATTTTATAATATTTGGACCAAGCCAAATATTTATACCATTATCAATATTATCAATATAAAACCAATCTAAAGCCCTCAACAGACCATATTTATTAATAAGACTGATTATTTTATATGGTGTATTTTTATTAATAACATATAGTACATTTCCTGCCCCCAACCATTGAGATTTAATTATTTTTTTAGGTTTTATATTATCTGAATTATATGGAAAAAATATTATATCCCAAGTATTGTCCTGATTATTTACATCAATTATTGTCTCAATAATTTTTATACATCCATTTTGTGTGAAACAAAAATCATCTTCACTTATGATATAATAATTATCATTTCGATTAAGAAAACTTTTTATTAATCTAATATGTGATAAAGCACATGATTTTATATTATTATTATTAATATGACCGTTAAAATCACAATTATCAAACATTTTTTTTTCAGTATTTGTAGCTATATTTTCAAAATTATTACCATTAACAGCATTATATCTTTTTAAACGTATATTATTTTTATTAAATTCGTTAATCATATGGTCTAATCGTTCCTTAGAAGATTCAAGATTAATACAATTTATTTCTAAAAAAAATTTATCCATATATTAAATATATTTTAATAGTTAAATATTTACTATTGGTTCTCTACAAAAAGGACACTCATTTTTATGAATACCATTTATACAATCATAACATATAGAATGTTCACAATTATTAAAAATAGCTTTTCGATTATTATCATTATAGCATATTGTGCAAAAAAAATCTTGTGAAACATATGATACTGATGTTTTCCAACCGTTAATTTGTACACTATGAGTTGTAAAATCAGTATTTAATACCCTATTTCGATTTAAAATAACCATATTTACGGGTTGTCTATTAATTTTATATGTATAATAACAAGGTATTAATATATTAAATACCCCATTAAGAAAAATGTATGTATATATCATTGTAGGTATAAAGGGTACTTGTATAAATGTTAAAAATAAGTAAATAAATCCTAAATAAGGTAAAGCGTTTAATATACGTGATTCGGGATTAAAACAATTAATATATATTAAACTTTCCATTATAATATTAATTTAAAAAATTTAAGTTTATTTATTTAAATAGATATATAAAATGGGATGTATTTTTTCAAATAATATAAGTGATGAACATTATAAATACCCTATAGATGATATTACTATAAACGGTAATAATATAAAATGGACCAAACGTGGTAAATTATTAGGTTGGGGTATGAGTAGTAATGTTTTCATATGTGAAAGTCATAATAATAATAAAGCCTGTATGAAAATATTTAAAAGATCGAATAAACAACCAAATTTATTTTATTTACAATCAATAGGTAACAAAATTGTTAAAAAAGATAAAATAGATATACCTCGTAGAGAAAGCGAAAATTTAAAAAAATGTAATCATCCAAATATTGTAAAATGGTTAGATTATATTGAAAATAAAAACTATATCTATATAATTATGGAATATATAAGTGGTCAAATATTATTAAATTATATATCTGATAATAATTATTTACCTATAGCGGTCACTATAATAGTTATTAGTATTATTAAAGCAATTGAAAATTTAGATGAAAATGAGCTCATGCATCTTGATTTAAAACCAGAGAATATAATAATTAATCCAAATAATTTAAGGGTAACCTTACTTGATTTTGGAACATGTAGTAACAAAACGGATACAATTACGGAATATAGAGGTACTTTGGGTTATACGTGTCCCGAAATTGTAATTAAATGTAATTATAGCAATAACCCCGATATTTGGAGTATAGGGTGCATACTATATTTATTAGTTGAACAAAAATTACCTTATAGTAATGATGAATATTGTATGGATGAATTTGAAGATATTATATATACATCTAAATGGGATAAATATAGTTTAGGGTTAAAAGATTTCTGTAAATATATGTTAGTATTTGATAATCGCCCATCGGTTAAAGAGTGTGTTAATCATGACTGGATAAAACAAAATATTGATTTTTATACAAATAATATCGATAATATTGGTTTAAGATTTTTTTAAAAGATAAAATAATATTATATATCATTGGATTAATATGAATATATCTGGTGTAAATAATAACCTTTTATCAGAAGAATTTATTTATGACTTAAAACAACGATTTAGCGTTCTTAATAAAAAATATATCGAATATGATGAGTTAAAAAAAATAGTAATTGAATTAGGTTATAGTCCTAGTTATGATGAAATAAATGACATTATTTATGAAACTGGTAATAAAATTGATTTTATTTTTTTTTTAGTTATTATTGGAAGAATAATTAAAAAACTTAAAAGTGATGAAATGATAATTGAATTTAGTAAAGCATTTGATGTAATTGATATAAATAAAAATGGCACAATTGAATTAAGTGAATTAACAGCATATATAAAAGAAAGAGCTTCTATTTCTAAAATAGAAAATAATTATGATCTTTCAATATTATTTAATTCACTAGATACTAACCATGATGGGTATGTTACAAAAGATGAATATTTTTGGTTTATCCAGCATATTTTCTAATATAAGAAAGGGTAATCCAAAAATATAAAACTCTGTTACTAACCAATATTATGAACCAGTTATTCGCAAAAAAAATACTTTACCGATAATTTGAACAGGTTGCATCAAAATAATATCACTTGTTGTTGAAATTGCTGATGTAATTAACCAATTATCTGCTTGTTTACTACTAAATTTAATTCCAAATAATATTAATAAATAAGAACAAAAAAACATATAAATAATCATTGATATTATAACTGCATTAATATAAGGAAAATCGATTTTACTACTATTTTTAGAACTGTTGGTATGGGTTAATTTCATATTAATAAAACGACTATTATATATATTGGGTATAGTTAATTTTAAATTTTGATGATATATATTTCTTTCTTCAGTGTATTTTTCTTCAATATTAATTGCATGTTTTATAGAAATAAGAAATATAGTTGAAGGTATTGTTATTATAACTGACGTTATTAATCCTGCCATTAAAATACGAATTAAACTAGTATTATCAGTACCAAAAAATAATGCATTTGATGTTAATGCTGACATTAATATACAAAAAACTAATAATATACGAAGTTGTCGTGTAAATATATTACTTATATTAGTATTAAATATAGCGTACCAATGATGATTATCTAATAATTTTTCTTGCATCACTTCATAAAGATTTTTTTTCTTAAAAAAATCAATAAAATCATCTTTTTTTATTTTTGGATAAAATGATTTTAATAAATATAATCGTTTGTTATCTCTATGTGTAATATATTTATCACATATTAACATTACTAATAATATAACATAAATGTCAGCTATAATTATAATTGTTGTAAAATTATTCCATGAAATATCCTTTAGTAAACTAAAGTCTCCAACAGGGTCAACTGCATTATAATTAGGACGATTTGATGCAAAATCAGTTAAATGATTACATAAACATATTAAATTATCGTTTTCATAATGACTTGCATAACAACCTTTTGAATCCCAATTTTGTATAGTATCATTCCAATAATTGCATGACGTAACTGGTAAAATACCATTTTTCCTTTTAATTTTCATAACTAATCTAAATGGTTGAGGTGTATTTTCTATTTTTATTTCCCCACCATTATTTTGTCTGATAGTAAAGGATAATATATTTGATTCAACTGATACATCAGAAGAATATGGGTTATTTTTAATATCTCTTAAATCTAAATCTACAACTGAAACACCTAAAGTTAAATTTTTAGGTATTGATACCGATACATTATCAGATATAGACATATTGTTCATATTATCTACTGTTTTTTTTTGAACAACTAAATTTATATTATCACTTTTCATAATTACCGCATCTTCATTAGGAATATTATGTTGTATCATTGATGATACAATTTGTTCATATACATCATTAATATATATCCTAGAATTATATGTTATATTCATATTAGATGTAATTGTATCAAGTATTTCTAATGTTTTATTTAATGTTATATAATTAAGGTCTAAATCTAAAGTTTTATTTAAAAAGGTTATAGAATTATAAAACATATCAGGTATAATACGATTATTAAAGTTTAATAAGGATGATAATGTATTTAATCTTAAATATGCGTCATTATCATCATCAATTATTTTAGAACATTCCATAAAAAAAGCATATAACTCATATCCAATAACGTCCAAATTTTCATCAAATATATTTTCCATTACCATAATATCAACATATTTCATATTAACTAGATTTATAAAAGTATTAATTGTGTTTACACATGATATTAAATCACCCGTATTAATATATTCGTTAATACTTGTAAAGATTTCATTTTTAATTACGCGTAAAGGTTTTTGATATGGATTAACCTTTATTGCAGATGTTACATTTACTTTACCCTTGTGTACATCTTGAATATAACCTATTACTAAAGTTGTATCATTAATACTTTCACTCAAATATGTATTTATTCTATTTTTATTATTAGGTGTATTTATATATGAAAAGCCATTATTTATAGTACCAAAATTATATAAAATCGGAAGGTCATTAATATCGTCCGTCCAACTATATAAGTATAGATTAAAAGACGTATTCATTGATATTCCCTGAGTTGGTGTTATTGTTATATCACCACCTCTTGGGGGGGTATTAATATTTAGATTTATTTGAGAATAACCTCTTCCAGCACTATCAATGCCAGTTAACATAAATGTATATGTATTGCCTGGAATTAGGACATTTGGTTTTATTACTAAATTAAAACTTGATAATTCAGTATTTATTTCATTTCTTAAAATTTCACGATTAATACATTGCCATTTATATGTTAATGATTCACCTATATATGAATGTGAATTACTTGTAAGAATAATTTTATCATTTGCATTAAATTTTTGTTTACTCTGTCTTATTTCAATACGAGGATTTAATTCAATAGTATAATCAACTATAACGCATTTTGTATCATGGCGTGTATTAATTCCGTTTTTAAATACATCTAAACAAAATGTATATGTCCCATTAATCATAATAGTGTTTGCAGGTATTAATAAACTACTATTTTTATTATTTTCAATGGGTAAAATTTCATTATCATAATAACTATACCAATAATATGATAATTCAATCTGATTATTATTATAATAGTAATCTGGATCAAATGAATCACTTCCATCAATATTTAAGTTTCTAGATAATGGATTAACACGATGGTCACCACCATTAATAATTGCATATACATTATCTTCACTAATTTCTACATCTGTATAAGTTGATGCTGTATAATCAGTATCATATTCAGAATAAACTGTGATAAAAAACCTATATGTTTTATATGTCAGTAATCTTTTTGGCGGTATATATAATTTAGTAGTATATTTAGAATAAGGGTCTAATTCCATAGTACTACTCCATTCAAAAATCAACTTTTTATATTTAGGGTCTTTTATACATTCGGCATGTGAAACTTCAGCAGTTATATATACTTTTCTATTAAAGTAACTTTTCTTTAAAGTATTCCCTAAAATTTTCACTTGCGGTACAGCCTTATTTGATATAAATATATTATGTATTTTTTCAGAATAAATACCTAATGAACTTATAATTGCAAGTTTAATATTATATTCTGTATCTCCATTTAAAACGTTTGGAGGTATAATTAATTCACTTTCATCGTTAGTATAATTATAATTTATTCGAGGTTGGATTGACCAAAACCAATTAGAAAAAGGTCGACCATCATATGATACAGATAAACTTCCGTCTAAATTTAGACTATCGCATATTGATAGTTTATTTGAACCAAAAATAATAACATCTGGTTTTGTAAAATTTGCACCAGTTATAATAAAATTACCACCACTATATGTATCAATTTGATATCTAGATTGTATATAGTTATCTTTTAAAATAAGTTGTTGGTCTGGTTTAATAAATGCGTTATTACTAGTATAAATAGTTAATTTATTAGAATATTTATTTTCTTGATTTGAATATGATGTTTCTTGCCATTTACAATACCCTTTATCACCTATACCAATTATACTTGAGCGTGTAAAAAATAATTCGCAATCACCATCAATAGTTTTTAAATTATCCATATCAAAAATTATATCTATTTGATTACCTAGATTATTAAATTTTGCAGAAATAACTGTTGATATTGGACCTGGGTAAAATAAAAGATGATGATTCCAACTTTTAGGTAAAATAATAATATTCTTTATTTTTTTTTTAATTATATCAAATTGAACTACATTTATTTTATTATCTTTTTTAAATAATATGGCAAAAATATTTTTATAAATATCCAAAGAAGAGCCTAATTGAATTGTTCCAAGACTTTTATCAAAAATATAACAACTTTTTTTACAATAATTATCATGACCATATGCATATTCATAATATTCAAGATTACCACGATTATATTTAATACCAATAATTTTTTTATCAATATAATGATAAGCTATATTAATATAAATACTAAATTTATTATTAACTATTTTTAGTAATTTATCATTATTTAAATCATAAAATATTATTTTAATTCGCATATTATCAAAAAAATAGGCAACAAATATATTATTTATATTATCTACTGATGAAAGGCCGTATAGTGGAAGTGCCCTACCATTAAATTCTAAAGGTTTAAAATATTTAATAATTGACCCCGAATATGAATTAAATAGTGCAAACATTAAACTGTTGTTTTTGTAAATCGTTCCTATAAAACAACTATTATTTTCAATATAATTAATTTGATAAGTATATTTTTCTAATTGAGTTTTAAAATATGATTGTGTATCTAAATTTTTTGTGTGAAGTGTACCCTCATTATCTACAATATAAAAATTTTTTGTTTTATATGAATAGTCATAAAATAGGATATTATAAGTCATTTGATTCGGATATAATGGATCAGATAACACAGTATATCTATTTTCACTATAATGTATTATGTCATATAAACCGTTAATATTTGGATATGAAAATGAATATATACTTGCATATACAATTTGAATTAATAATAAAAAAATATAATACATACTTATTTATAATAAACAACCTTTATTTAATATATGATTAATATAATTTAAAAAGAAATTATTAATATATGTATAATGGTCAATTTTGAAGATTTTATAAAACAAATTTATAATGAACTTAATAATAATCATGATGGCAAAATAGCTGATTATATCCCACAACTTGCAAAAGTTAATCCAGACTTATTTGCTATAAGTATTTGTAATACTAAGGGTGAAATTATAAATATAGGTGATTTTAATATAGATTTTTGTTTACAATCCTGCTCTAAACCATTATCATATTGTATTGTACACGACACATTAGGACGTGAATATGTACATTCTCGCGTAGGATACGAACCAAGTGGTCAAGCTTTTAACGCTTTTGTATTAAATAAAAAAGGGTTACCTCATAACCCAATGATTAATTCTGGTGCTATAATGGTTTCATCTCTTATAGCTAGAAATAATGAACCAAGTGAACGATTTGAAATAGTTAAAGATTATTATAATAAAATGTGTGGTAATATAGGGACAGTTGGGTTTGATAATAGTGTATATCTTTCAGAACAACATCATGCTGACCGTAATATTTCTCTTGCATATCATATGAGAGAAAATAATTCATTTGGATTTCCAATAACACCTAATGAAATTCAGGATAGTCTTAATTTATATTTTCAATCTTGCTCAATATTAATAAATTCTAAAATGGGTTCAATAATCGCATCAACACTCGCAAATGGAGGAATATGCCCAATAACATCTGAAAAAGTGTTTAGTATTGAAACTGTTAGAGACTGCTTAACTCTAATGTATGGATGCGGTATGTATGATTATAGTGGTGAATTTGCTTTTCAAGTAGGTTTACCTGCAAAATCAGGAGTTAGTGGATGTATATTATTAGTTATACCTGGCAAAATGGGTATATGTATATGGAGTCCAAGATTAGATGACCAAGGTAATAGTGTAAGAGGTATACAAGTTTGTAAAAAAATAGCCGAATATCTTAATTTACATATATTCCATAATATTTTTGAGTCTAAAAACAATATATCATTATCACCAAATAACACTAAAAATGAAGATAAAGAAGTATTAATACAAAAATTATTAAGTTTTGCATCAAGGGGTGAATTAGATGAAATTAAACAATTAGATGGTAAGATAGATTTTAATATTACAGATTATGATAAAAGGACTTCATTACATTTATCTGCAGCAGAAGGACATTTTGATGTAGTTAAATATTTAGTAAGTGAAAAAAATGTGGAAATTAAAGTTAAAGATAGGTGGGGTAATACTCCTCTATCAGAAGCACAACATGGTGAATCAGACGACTATATTGAAATAGTAAACTTTTTAAAAACTGTTAAAGTTGGAAGAGCATTTAAAAGTAAAATTAAAAATAAAATGGTTCATTCTAAACCAGATTTATCTAATAATATACAATTAGGTAATAATAGTAATGATTCTCACAAACAAGATAATATTACTGACTCTAATAATAAAACAGCAGATTTTGATTTAATTAATAATAAAGAAATTGATATGCAAGATATTAATAGTAACAAACAAAATGATGCTTCTTCTGAAAAAAAAATATCTAATAAAAATAATAATAATACAACTAAAAATGCACAAAATTTAACTATATGTAGAGATATAAATTCTCAAGTTTAATTATATGGGGAAAAGCAGGCAATCAACTAAATCTAAAGTATCCGTTAACCTTAGACCATCGACTAAACGTAAGTCATACGGTAAAAAACGACAATCAACTAAATCTAAATTATCTAGTAAAAGTACATCATCGACTAAACTTAGAACATCTGGTAAATATAGTCATATTAAACCGGGACAAACTGTTATATTAAAAAATGGGGCATGTATTAAAAGACTATCTAATCAACAATTTAGATTTGTAAAAAAAAAATCGTGCAGAAAGACTAAAAAGGGGGGGGGGGAGGTGATGACAAAAAACCTCAACAAAATAACAAGCCCGAAGAAGAAGAACGTGAAGAAGGTGATGGTGCGGGTGTTGATGATAACGTAGGTTGGAATTTAGCAGGAGTAGGTAATATGGATACGATGACCCCATTACCTGACATTATGTTATATGGAAATGCGGGTGTATTAAATGTACATGAACCAATTCACGCAGAACCAATTCACGCAGAACCACCTAAATTAGAAGATTTTACCAGGTTATTATCGCATTATGGAATCTTTCAAATGAGTCTTGGAGAATCTAATACTAATAACGGTTTAGGTCAGAGAATAGAACGTCATTTGGCACCAGTTACCTCTTTTTTGAGATATCACCAAATAATATTCGATACTATATCAAATATGGATGATGTAGAATTATATACTGGTAATAAAGAAATATTTAAAATTATTATTCAATATTTAAAGTTTGTATTATCATATAATAACGAATGGCCTGATATTGATGAAGATAAAATTCGTCAACAAATTAAACGAATAAATGATATATGCTTTAATAAAAAAACTAAAAGTGCGAATAAAATAAAAACAAAATTTTAAACCATTGCGTGTTTTAAATTAATGTGACTTTTATCGTCATTATTTGGTAACAAACTGTAATATATTTTGATATAATAACATATAAATACCTGAGGGATAAACAACAGTAACATAATAAACATATTAATACTTACTTCACCTGTATCAATCGTTATAATTGCAGGATATGAATTTTTATTATGTAAAGTAAATAAATAATACAAACAATTTACAAATTTAAATATTATGTATAAATATTGATATATAATATATAATCCTATCAAAAATTGTTTATTATATGAAATTGATATATATCCTAAAAAAGTAAATGTTAATGATATTAATAAACATAACCAATTATTATTAAAATATACTATACTTAAAATTAAATCATTAAAACACATAAATTTAACAAAACATGACATTTTTTGAATTTGTTTAGCTTTTCGAACTAAATTATCAGGTATATAATAGTTAATTAAAGGTAATCCACCATAAATATTATTATTTATAAGATATGGATTATTTTTTTCTAAAGATACATATCCTGTATCGGTAATAGCTATAATATTATCATCCAATATATTATAATTCATATTTTCATAATTAGACATTTATATAATATAAACATGCTTTGTTTATATTGTTAAAATATAAACAACTTATATGGTTATAAATGTTAAGATATAGATATTTATATGAAATTAAATTTATATTGATATATAAAATTAAAAATATATTTTTACTTATTATTTATCATTTACCCAATATTAATAGTTTGCATTACAAATGAGTTAAAAAAACAATATTTTAAATAATTATCGAATAGATAATATCCCTTTAATTAATAATTCTACGATAAATGGACAAATTGAAATAAATTTGTGGTTAAGATATAACTGGAAAGATGAATATCTTCAATGAAATGATAATATTAAATCTCTCAATTTTTTTACTGACCCTTCATTGAGTGATTCAATATGATACCTGATATTATATAATACATGTGAAAATCCAATGATAAATATGGCATATACTTCGGCAATAGTGGGGAATAATGGTGATGTTAGTTTATCAAGACCCGGTATTATTATTTCTAAGTGTAGATTTGATTTAAAAGATTTTCCGTATGATGAACAAATTTGTTATCTAAAATTTGGGAGTTGGAGTTATAATACAAACCAATTTTTTTAAAAAGTTTTACTCCATATAAAAATACTTAAATAAATGACTAATTATTTAAGTATAATGGCTTTGTACGAATATATTTGGCGTGGTTCTAATAATGAACTTCGTTCTAAAACTAGATTTTTAGATATTGATACATCTGATGGAGTAAATGTTGAAGATGTACCTTCGTGGAATTATGATGGAAGTTCAACTGGACAAGCTCAAGGCAATGATTCTGAAGTAATGTTAATTCCAGTGGCTGTTTTTAATGACCCATTTAGACCAGTTGACGATGGTGAAAATTATCTTATTTTATGCGAAATAACACGTCACGATGGTTCACTTTTACCTAATAGTACTTGGACGTATGCTGACAATATTTTTAAACAGGAACCTGGATCAGAACCTTGGTTTGGAATCGAACAAGAGTATTTTATTATGAATAATAAAACAGGCAAACCTCTTGGTTTTCCAGAAGATAATGATGCACAACCTAATTCTCAAGGTCAATATTATTGTAGCGTAGGTAGTAAAAATGCATTTGGTCGTGAACTTGCCGATGAACATCTAAATTTTTGTATTGAAGCAGGTATTAAGATTAGTGGTATGAATGCGGAGGTAGCACCTGGACAATGGGAATATCAAGTTGGACCTTGTGAAGGTATTGAATGTGGTAATCATATGTGGGTTTCTAGATATATTCTTGAAAAACTTACTGAACAGTATGATTATACCGTTTGTTGGGACCCCAAACCTTTAGAAGGTGATTGGAATGGTTCTGGGTGTCATACTAATTTTTCAACAATATTAATGAGAGAAGGCAATGGTGTAACGGCTGACCAAGAAGCTATTTCAAAAAAAAACGGTGGTAATAAACGACAAATGAATGGTCTTGATTATATTTATAAAGCAATTGAAAAACTAGAGTCTAAGCATGAGGAACATATGGATATATATGGTGAAAATAACAATCTTAGAATGACTGGTAAACATGAAACAGCTGAGTATAATAAATTTAGTTATGGTGTTGCTAATAGAAGTGCTTCTGTAAGAATTTGTAATGAAACTTTCAAAAATAAAGAAGGATATTTTGAAGACAGGCGTCCAGCATCAAATATGGACCCTTATTTGGTATCTGCAAAACTTTTTGAAACATGTCATCTTAATTAATTATTTATATCTATTTATATAATGAGAATAAATATTTCTATTTATAAAAATCATTTCAATATTATTATCTTTAAAAACCTTAGATTTTAACCCATTTGTTAAATACATAAATTCTGGTTTAATATTATTTCTATTAAACCCGACCTTATTTTTTATTTCATTAATTAAACTTCTATAATTAAATTCAAAATCATTTTTATCGTGTATAAAAATTATTGAAGTATTTACTAACAAGTAATTTAGATGAAAGTTATTGTAATTTTTAATAAGAACTTCAATTAATGTTTCTAAATTTAAACGCCCACTCATTTCACGAACTGATATTATATTCTTTTTATTATCTAAATAATCAAGAGAATATATAAATTTTCCAGTAATTTTTTTATATTTTTCATTTAGTTCTTTCTTAAAGGAATCAATAAAGCCTTTTTCAACAAGTATGGATGTATCTATGTAAGTCATATGAATTTAAATTTATAAAATATCAAATTTTATCTGCTAAGAATTAATACATTGCCAAAAATTGTCCACCCCAAAACAAGTTTACCAGTAAGCGATATATTCATTCCATAGTTCATATCATATTTTTCATACTTTTGTTTAATTGGTTTATTATTTTTCAACATTTTTTTATTACTAACAATAATCAAATCGTCCTCCATATTACGAATATAATCAATTTAATAATAAATACACGTTACTTCGATTACTATAGTTGGATATATTTGACTGATTATTCATATTTTCACTATTAATATGAATAAGGTTTACTAAATAAATTATTAAAAATAAAATTGTTAAGCAACAAAATCCAGCACATGTAGAAATGACTATTATTTTTGGATTTTTTTTTATATATTTAATACATCTGTTATAATTATTAGTATGTTTTAAACTTTCTAAAATTTGTGCAGTTTCTTGGTTACAATCTTCACATACTATATTTAAACGGTCATCTCTTTCAAAAAAACATTCCTTACATATTTCGTGATTACATTTTGTTTTTTTTATACAGTCTATGTTTTTATTATTTTTACAAAATTTACACAAAAATGTTTTTGTATTGTTTTCACATATTATTCCAAATTCTTCAATTTCATATGATTTTTTTGGTTTATTATTCTCAATATCTATAGTTATTTTTGGTTCAGACATTTATATATATACTATTTATTTTAGATAATATAGGACATAAATAATTGTAGTAATAATACTCAAAAATAAATAATTTAAAATATTAAAATAACTACCCAATTTCCTTACTTGTTTTACCTTTTTAATATAATTATATGTTGAATATATCATTAATATCAATGATAATAATATTAAATTTTTAACAATTATTGTTTTAAATTGATTTTGAATATCAAGCTTATTTACTGTTATCCCTAAAACTAAATTAATAAGTACTATTCTTAACCAAGAAATATAATTTCCTTCAATTTTAAGATTATCTTTATATTCAGTTCCGATTATCATATAATAAAAGTTGATATATTTTATAATATTATATTATGTTTTACGCAGTTAAAAATGGAATAAACCCAGGTATTTATGATAATTGGGCTGATTGTAAAAAAAATGTAGACGGATTTAATAATTCAAAATACAAAAAGTTTAAAAGTAAAGATCATGCCTTAAAATATATAGAAACAACAAACATTATAAATAAACCGAATATTACAGATAAACAAATATATCATATTTTTACAGATGGTTCATGTATTAATAATGGAAATGACAAAGCAAAAGGAGGTATTGGTATTTATTTTAATGAAAAAATTCACGATGATATTAGTGAAAAATTAGATGGTATTCAAACTAATAATCGAGCAGAATTAACAGCTATTATTAAAGCATATGAAATAATTGATTCTTTAGATTATGTAAATAGTTTTTATTATATATTTACTGATTCGGATTATTCTATAAAATGTATTACAGAATATTGTGAAATATGGGAAAAAAATAAATGGAAAAAACGAGGTAGTGAAATAAAAAATCTGGACCTTATACAAAAACTTTGGAAACTATATAATAATCATGAAAATATTATATTTGAACATGTTCGTTCTCACACAGGTAAAGATGATTTTAAATCAAAGGGTAACGAAAGGGCTGATTTTTTAGCTAATTTAGTAAATAGAGTCTAATTGTTCACACCATTCATCTCTAAAAGTTATTAGTGAATGTTATTATGAAATAGGTATACATACTAAAATGAATTAATCACAAATAATAGTTCAACTGATAAGATTGTTGAATTAATTTGTGCTAAAAGTTTGAAGTATTTTTAACTGTTGAATATATTGTAAAAAATTTAATAAAACTATATATATCTCTTGTTTTACAATGAAATATATCGTTTGACAATCAATCTAGTCCTCTTTATGTTTAACATTACACATATATTCTTCAATAATACAATAATCATCTAATACTTTGTTTTCATACAATATAATGTCTTTTTCTTGGTTTGCTTTGCGAATGCATAATAAATAATGTAGTACTTTACTTACATCAATGCATAAGTTATCCATATAAAATTTAGAATTATTTTTTTCTCTTAAAAATAATATAATATGTCTCTATTAATCTACTATTTACATACTCTTATCCCATTATCGATTATACTTATGCCTATACTAAGCGTTGAAAAATTAAAATATGTCTTTATTTTACCAATTCTTTTACCTTTAACTTGGATAATTTGTGGAACATGTCCTATAAATAAATTTCATGAAAATGAATCAGGTAAATCTTTTATACAAAGTATAATCAAAAAAATCGCAAATATAGATGTTAATATATCATTAACCAGAAATATTATAACGTTTGGCCTACTATTATCTGTTATTATATCAGCATTAAAAATAATGGTATATTATAAAGTTTATAATTTTAGCATTCGAAATAATGATATTATAAAATTATTCTAATGGATTAAAGACGCTTCGACATATATGAAACATCGGTAATGAATTATTTTATATAAATAACCGTAGTTTAACTGAAAACTCAATTAGGCAATATTGAGTTAGATAACATACCAAATTTTTTTATGGAAAACAACGTAATACATTTAATATTGTTAAAAATGTATACCTTGGTGATTCATATCATTTATTACTAAATTTAAATTGTGGGTATTTTAAAATTCATAATTTAATAATTTCATTGTGATTATACGGTTATTTAATAGTAAACTTTCATTAATAAATATTAAAAATGAGGATAAAGACTGCATTATTCAATGGTTAGTCAACAAGTTACATGTCCATATTGTATAAATCAAATAAGTATTTAAAAAAAATTAATCTTATATATTATCATGAATGAAAATAATTTTGATTATCTATTAGATACTGGAAATTATGATAGATTTTATGAACATTTTTGGCTTAATTTTAAAAAAAGTGTTAATAACTATATTAACATAATAAATATAAACAATAAGTTAGATATTTTAGGTAAAATATCACTCTACGAATATATATTTAATAAATCAATTATTTTAGATAATTTAAAGCTAAATAATAAATTTTCAGTTATACCAGAATCTATTACAGAATCTATTAATTTAATTGGAAAAGTTTATATTGATAATTATAACGAATATTATTTCCATCTATTTATTATGAATATCAAAAGATGGTTAAAAATTTACCCAAATTCGATTAATAATAATGTAATATTCTTAATAAATAAATTTGGAAAAAATATTTGTATAGATGAATATTTGTATAATTTAGTAAATAATAATAATTATAATATTATCGAATTAATAAAAAATCTTATAAAAGATGGTCAATTAGATTATTTATCAAAGTTACATGATAATTGTTTTAAATCAGAAATAAATAAATTTATAAGTAAAAAATATAATATTAAATTAGATAATAATATATGTTTACGAAAAATTAGGAAAAAAATACATGAATCTAAAAAAGATTAAATCACCTTTTAAAATAATTTTCTAAATCAGCATCAAGTTGTTCTTTAGTAATATTTTGTTTTGGAATTGAGTCACCATCACATTCCGAAATCTCTGGACAAATTTTAATAAATCGTTTATCATTTTTCCATAAATTTTTAAAAGCATAAACATTATTAATATATGGTATTTTTTTGTTAGGACTTCTAAATTGAAAATATTTAGCTTGGGTTTCATCATCACAATCAATCTCAATGAAAACTAAATTATAACCATATTGTTCAGAAATAAAAACAAAATTTGAATATTCCCATGATTCAGGGAAAGGTGCAGTAATATAAATACGATGGCGATTATTACGAAGTTGTGTTACTAAACGGTTAATACATTTGGTGTATGATTTTAAATAATCGTGTTTTTTTATATTATTACTATTAATAGTATCAAAAATATCACATTCTATATAGTCACTATTATTATATATAAGGGGGTAACTTTCTTCAAGACGTTCTTCGTTATTTTTAATCCACGAGCTTTTACCTGACCCCTTTAGACCTCTAACAATATAAACGTTGTATTTATCAATGTTTTTTTCTTGATATGTTTTTTTAATATAATGATAAAAATACTTAGTACAAATTATTGTTATCACAAAAAAACCTCCAATTGAAAAGCTTAACATATTTATGTATAAACTATATAATATTTTTAAGTATATTTAATTACATTATACACCCTCATTAATATTATTACTTCTATTAATATAACTAAATTAAACTTTAGTATATATAGATAAAAATATTATATATATTATTATGGGTAATAATATTACATATAATCGATATGGTTGGAGACCGTCTTTACCTGATAATCGAGATTTAGTTTGTAAATATGATAATACAAATTATTTACCGAATATCGACCTAAGAGATAAATGTGGCAGTATATATGAACAAGGTAAATTAGGTAGTTGCACAGTCAATGCAATTTTATCGGCATACAAATACGATGAAATTAATCAAAGTGGTCGAATTAATTTTGAACCATCACGATTATTTTTATATTATAATGAACGTGAAATCGAAGGAACAACTGGTTATGACAGTGGTGCGTCAATTCGCGATGGAATAAAATCATTAAATAAAATGGGAGTATGTTCTGAATTGAAATGGCCATATGATATAGACTATTTTAAATATAAACCTACATCAGATTGTTATAAAGAATCGGTTAACCATGATTCAATACAATATAAACGACTTGAACAAGATATTGACCAATTAAAGGAATGTCTTAAATCGGGGTTTCCTTTTGTTTTTGGATTTTCTGTTTATGAAAGTTTTGAAAAAGGAGATATCGATAATACAGGTATTATGGAAATTCCTAGTGAAAATGAAAAAGTTTTAGGAGGACATGCGGTAATGTCTGTTGGTTATGATGATTCAAACAAAACATTTATAGTTATGAACTCTTGGGGAGAAAACTGGGGCGATAAAGGTTATTTTTACATGCCTTATCAATTTATAACCAATAAAAATTATGCAAATGATTTTTGGACAATTTCGAAATTAAATAAATGTTAATAGTATATGAGTCTTATTACGCCCAATTATTTTAATGATCTTATAAAATTTACTAATAAATATATTATTAGTGATTCAAGAGATATAAATTTTTATACTATATTATTTATAATTAAAAATACTTATAGGCTATCAATTGTTGATTTAAACAAGGAAATTTATAATATGATATTAAAATTACCTAATTATAATACATCAGAATTAATCAATAAGGTAAAACAATATAACAATATTAATCCAGAACAAATATTATCATACGATAGCCTAATTAAATATTTAAATTTATGGAAAAGATTTTATGAAAATCTTAATTTAGATAACATAAAATGTCTTGCTATTTTTAAAAAAATGAATAAAAATAATGTCTTATTTTATGATGATAATATTGAAAACAATTATGAAAATCAACTATGTCCTAAAACAATTTTTGTAAAAATTGATATAGCTACAAAACCATTAAATAAAGAAATATATAATAATTATTTAAATATTATTAGTTCTAAAACAAATATTATGGTACATAAGCTAATTGGTAATGGAATATTTAAAAATTTCGATCCATCATATGACCATAATTCAGGTTTTAATATAACATATATACGCAATTTAATTACATATTTATCAACATCTACTAATACAATAAAGGGTGTTATTTTTGACTGGGACCGTACTCTTACTGTAATTGAAGGTGTTTATGACTATAATGGCGTGGATGAATTTTTAAGTGACAATAATCTAAAAGGTTATGATTATAATTTATCAGAATATTATTTTGGTGGACCAATACGTATTTATTTTATTAAAAAACTTTGGGATATTTTTATTTCAAAAAATATACATGTATATGTATTATCAAGAAATGAAGCAATTATTAGCTCACCTGAAATGTTTATACAATTATTGGGTAATATTGGTATAAAAATCGAAGAATCAAAATTACATTGTTGTTATTATGATAAACTTCAAAAAAAATCAATCAATATTTCAAAATATAAATATATGGAAAAGTTTTTACCACAAGTATGTTTATAATATATCTATATAATATATTGTATTATGTCAAGTAAAAGTAAAAGTAAAAGTAAAAAAAACAGTAAAAAACAAAATATTTATGGTCATGTTAAAATAGGATCAATAATAATGTTAAAAAATGGTACATGGGCAAGAAAACAACAAAATGGTTCATTCATATTTATTAGTAAAAAAATGAAAGGTGGTATGGATCCTGATTCACAACCATATTTTAACTATAGGGGTTTTAATGATTCGCATGAAAGCTTTATATATTCAGATGGAAACTTTATGAATTCACAAGTAAGTTTTGGTCCATGCAAATACGGTAATTGTTGTCTTAGATATAATTCAAGTAGAGGGTGTAAATTTGATCATCCAGATACAATTGATGAATGTTTAGAAATGCATGATGAATATAAAAAGATTTGTCCACCATCAAATCCAAGTGAAGGAGACCTTTTATTTTATGAATCTGGTATTATGTGTGGTGATGGAGTTAAGCAATTATGTTCTGAAATTACTGATAATAAATTTAAACAAAACATATCCGAAAGATATAGTAAATGTTCTAAAGCAAGAAATGAATGGTATAATAAATGTGAACAATCAAATAAAGATAAACGAAGAAAACATAAAATAACAATCCATAGTATGGATAGACGTAGTAAAGATTGTAAACCTTAATCATAAAATTTTTTTTTATAATCATACAAATTTTGTATACCCATTGATAAATTACAACCTAGACATATTGGTTGCAAGTTATCAATTGTATTTTTACCACCAAAATATACAGGTTTTATATGCCCAGCATGCATATCACTGTAACGTAAATTATTATTACACACAAAACAACGACCATTTAATTCTTTATTATATTTTTCCCAACATTTAATTCTTAATTCGTTTGGTATAGCAAATCTCTTATTTTTTATATAATGTTGATTATTATCATATTGTTTATTATCACATATTTTATCAATTATTCTATCTAACCATTCATATTGATTATATATACCTAATAATAATTCATGTTTTTTTTCGACACATTTATCTCTATATTTATTGAAATCATTTATTCCCCATTCTCTAAACTGTTTACAACTTACATTACTATAAAAAGTGTTTAATTTAGATAATTCATCCATAAATTTTGTTTCAAAATCATCAAAATTAAAACGGTCTACTATATCATATTCAATAATTTTCTCTCTTAGTACATCTATATTAAAATTAGGTCTATGCGGTGATTTCGATTTTTTTATATAATCACTATATTTTTTTTCAAATGTTTTTAAAAATTTAGATATACATAAGTCAGTATTTGAATTTTTAGCTATAGCTGTTGGCTTATTTAAATTTATAGTATGATAAATTTCATCACGCTCATTATTATTGTCAACTGAATAAAGACTAACAAAAATTTTAAAATCGTCATCATTTTTAAAAAATTTTAATAATGCCGAATATCTATGTTGTCCATCAATAATCCAATAACTATTATCGGATTTTACATGACTTATACTTATTATTCCAAAATCATAATAACCCTTTTTATTATATTGTTCTATTTGAGAATTATAAATCTCATCGACATGAGATTCATCTAGATTTCTTTGAATATCTGGTATTTTAACAATATTCAATAATTTACTAACGTTTAATAGACACAACCATCTATCATTTGATAATTTTAAGGAATCTTTATTTACAAATATATCCATGGATAATATATCCAATTATCTTTATATCTTCTAATTTTAATGTAAACTTATTATATAAAGAATGTTGGACTTAATTGTAAACCCAGTTAATGGTTCACTACATAATATTAATAGTGATGAAGGAAAAAAAATTATTATGGGATATAAACAGGCATTATCTAATAAATCTGTAAGGGGTGGTCAAAGACAAAAAAAGACCCCTCTTAAACGTTTAGATACTGATTTACAAAAGCATGGTATTGGAAATAAACGTTCATCTCCAAGACCTAAACATAATTCAATTCAAAATAAAAAAAGCGCACAAAAATCTAACAAAAAAGTAACTAAAAAAGTAACTAAAAAATCTAATAAAAAAAGCGCACAAAAATCTAATAAAAAAACTAACAACAGTACTAATAAGGGTAACTATGATAATATACGTACAGGTGAAACAGTTACATTTAAAAATGGGGCATGTGCTATTAAAAAAGAAAATGGACAATTTAAATTTATAAAAAAAAATAAATGTAAATAATCAAAATATTATATATATATATATATAATGGTACGTTCAAAAAAAAAAAGTTGTAGTGAAAGCAACTATTTTAAAAATGGCAATAAAAAAAAAATTGGGTCTAAATTACTTGTTTTCAAAGGTTGTCGCGACCATACCAAATCAGGACTTAAAAAATATGATTTAGTTAAAAATAAAAATGGAAGAATCGTATCCAAAAAAAAACAATCATTAGGTAAAAAAAATTTTGTTAAATATTTAAAAAATAGTCATAAACGTAAAACAATATCTAAAAAAGGTAAAATAATAAATTATAAACATAAAAGAGGTGGAGGTGATAATAACGATGAAGAAGAAGATATACCTCGTTTAGATAATTTACTATTTATACCTGCCTTACCTCCATTGCCCCCCCTACCGCCATTACCTCAAAATCATGAAAATGAACCTGGAGCAGGAGCACCTGACCATACACCTATACCCGAAATTCATTTACCTTTGACATTTAATTTACGACGTTTAAATATGTTAAATAATGATGGAATGCATGTGCGTGAAATATTATATAAGCTAGGTATAATGGATAATAATTTTATATATCCACGAAATAACTTAGATAACAATCTCCCTCTTGGTCCAAGACTATCGGGTAATACTAATATAGATTCACAACATACCGTACAAACTATGTATGATAAGTATATTATTAAACTATTACTAAATGATTTTGTATTAGATGAGCTTGTGCGAAATACTAATTTTGCACGCGACTTAATAACAATTTTAATTATGAATAAACATAAAATATATCGGTTTGTTAATGTAAATCATGAAGAGAAAGACTTTTCTAAAATGAATAGTGAACAATTACAATCAAATCAAGATTTAGGTAAAATTATAGGTGTACTTGATTTTTTACTAACATTAACGGATAATAAAGAATTAAACAATATACTTTCTAATCTAAGTGGTTTTTTTGTTAAACCACGTCTTAAAAAATCCGCTAATTTAAAAAAATAAACTAATACTTTATAATTTTTTTATTGTTGATTCAAAATTTAATATATTTAAATATCCATTTGGATGTATAATATTATAATATTCTGCTGTATACCTACTAATAATAATTTTAAAATCATGGGCACTGCGTATGTTTTCAATTTTACCAATCGGTTTAGCTAGTATTAATGCATCACTTACAGTTTTTTTATTATGTCCATTATCTATAAAAGGTTTAATATGCTTTAATATGTTAATATTATTTTCCAAAACATGATTTCTCCCATGTTTTTTTTCATTATATGATAACATATTTACTACATTTTCTGTAATATCATATAGACCTATATTACCTATATATATATATTTATCTTTTATAATATAATCCAGCCCCCTTCCTACTTCTTTCCAATTACTATTAGTTACTATATCACCAATTTGCATATATTTTATAGATGGTAATTGATACGCATGTATAAATATATTATTATAAAAACCATAATATATTTTTTTTTTTGATATACCATTGTTTAAAATAATTGTATCATTTTTGATATCGCTTTTTTTAATATTGTTTTCATCTATAAAATACATATCTTCTCTACTTATTCCATATCTATTAACTAATCTTAATATTTTAAAATAAAGTTCACACTTTATTTTAAAAATTAATGCTTTGCAATCGCGTGGTAAAAAATTAAAATAATTAATCATAAACGTATTGGATTCTACACATATGTTCATAATTATGAATTTATATTAAAAATCAAATTTAATATTTTGTAAAATCAAAAATTAACTTGACATCTTCTAATTTAGACGATTCGATTACATTAAATTTTTTATCTGCTAAATCGGAAGGTGCCATATTAGACCAATCCCATTTCTCACCAGATATTAATCCTAATTGTACATATAAATATGTTACAAGAGCTGAACACCAAAAATTATCAGTATGTCTTTTAACCATATCAGTTGATATTCCTAAGTGATAAAACCCAGATATTAACCAATTATCGAGGTTTAAATCATATGGTATATTATATACTTTATTATGTACTTCTGACATTTTTTGTTTAAATTCATCGTCACGTATTGTATATAATTTACGCAAATAAACTTGGTCATAACCACTTTTAAATATATCATTAATGGGAACAATTTGTACGCCGAATTTATGTTTATTATCTTCTACATCGTTTTGTATACTTGAATCAGATTGTATTAAAAAAATACCTTTTAATGGGGTTTTTGTATATTCAGGGTCTTTTACTATCATGGCAGTATGAGAATAATTACTAGATGTACATTTCTTTACAACCCAATCATACCAATGATCGCTACTGTTAAATAATAATATATCACCTGTTTCTAACTTTTCAATAATATCCATATCTTTTTCGGATATTTCGATATCCATTATAATTATCATAAAATATATTGTTAAACTTTTAAATTTAAATTTAACAATTTTCAAATTGTGTCCATAAAATACGATTATTGCGAATATCTAAATTTTGCATCATTGTTAATATTAATTGAATATTTTCATCTGATTCGTTGTTACCATCTCCTTTTGCTTTGTTAGTTATCCAATATACCAAAATATTACGTAAGCTATTAATATTTTGATTGTCTAAATTATTATGACCGTATTCTTCAAAGAAGTATTCGACATTATTAATGAAAATACTATTTTCATTCGACATATTTAATATATTTTTTTTAAATCAAATTTATTTATGTTTTTTATTTTTCCGTTTTTTATTTTTCTTTACTAGATTATTTGTTTCAGTATGTTTTTCTTCATTATGTAAATCTAATTGTTCTTTAGATTCATAACTAATTAAAGAAGTTATGCAGTCGGTATGTTCACACCAAACTTCATCCGTTTGTGGCATTGGTAATGGTTCAGGTGTTTGAACACGTTCATTTTCGTTTATATTGTCTATAGGTAATATTTCAAGTTCAGGTTCAGGTTCTGGTTCAGGTTCAGGTTCAGGTTCAGATTCAGGTTTAGGTTCAAGTTCAGGTTCAGGTTCAGGTTCTGGTTCAGGTTCAGATTCTGGTTCAGGGTTAGGTTCAGGTTCTGGTTCAAGTTCAGGTTCAGGTTCAGATTCAGGTTCTGGTTCAAGTTCAGGTTCAGGTTCACGTTCAGGTTCAGGTTCAGGTTCAGGTTCAGATTCAGATTCACGTTCAGGTTCAGGTTCAGATTCAGGTTCACGTTCAGGTTCAGATTCAGGTTCAGATTCAGGTTCAGATTCAGGTTCAGATTCACGTTCAGGTTCAGATTCAGATTCACGTTCAGGTTCACGTTCAGGTTCAGATTCAG
>Ga0115556_1000449_pt1 | contig 27146 bp, 12 predicted proteins | sample COGITO_mtgs_1104_5_FD_87282 | JGI IMG/M metagenome (GOLD analysis project Ga0115556, IMG submission 87282) | Pelagic marine microbial communities from North Sea - COGITO_mtgs_110414 | ecosystem: Environmental > Aquatic > Marine > Epipelagic | place: Germany:Helgoland, sampling site Kabeltonne... | reverse complement strand
TTTATTGAAATAATTTTATTACTAATAAATATTATTTTTGAATTTAGTAACACGAAAAGTGTATTTTTATAATTTGAATAAAATTTAAGTGAAACTGAATTTCAGGGGCCCGAGATTTCAAATTTTATCAAAAGCGCAATTCTTGTTGCCTTGGCGGCGAGCGTAAAGCTCCTCCTGAATGGCAACCTTACTCGCTCAGTGGGTGCATTTTGCTAATAAAAATTGCTGACTTTTAAAAATTGGGAAGAATGCAGGAGGATGCCAAAATCGGATGATTTTGTTGAATTTGTCTAATTAGGAATTTGGGATAGGAACCCCAGTCCGGGTTCCTATCTTCATCGCTATTGAGACAAACTTGTATTTATCGTTTAAATAGGTAAGTAATGATATAAAAAAACACAACCCATCCTAGTTCATAATGAAGTCGTCCTTTGGAATCTTATTTTTACGGGGATACGCTTGGCCATGATGAAAGTCTTGCGTTTTACTTGTGCAAAAAAAATAAAAAATAAAGTACTTGGATTGGAAACCTCCACGCCCCGATACTCTTAAATTCCCCGTGCAACACCCTTGATTAACATCCTCGAAAGCTTTGCTTTTTTAAAACCACAGTTTCTCTAAAACACTCCACCACAGATATCATGACATATCTTGTCCATACGAGAACTCTCATCAAGAAGAACGTGTCTCTGCAGTTGCGTCATGTGTCATTGACACTTGTCCAGCTTTTTATAGGGCTTGTGTTGCTGTTCTTTGTGTTACTTTTGAAGTTCTCAGACAGCTCCATCGGAGACTCCTACACTTACACGGTTGAAACTCGTCATCCTAAGCCTTATGAAATCCAACCTTTAAGGGGTTGCGTTCCTGAGCAAGCTTCTACTGGTAGGTGCTATGATTTTGTCTATGCCCCGAAGGGAGATCCTTTCATTGAGGATGTGATAGATCGCGTAATCGAGAGCTATGAAAATGGCCAAGGGAGGGGTGGAGTAATGGGCTTTGATACTTCTACGGAAGTGGAGGATTGGTTGTACGAGAACCCGAATCGTACTACCCTCGCTCTTCTCTTTGGCTCCTTGAACGCTTCTGCCTCCCTCTACCAGTACACAATTTCTGCCAACATGACGGTGATATGTAATGAGATCAATACGTTATACTGTACCGATCCTAAGAAGGAGATCGTCTCCCCTGCCCAGATGGCCATCGACAACGCCATATTCAAGATTGCGACGGATAGTAACGATGCGAGCATCAAATACACCTACGTCAATTTTCCGCACCCGGATTCCAGGAATTTGGCTCCCGTCGTTCCGAAATTCATCGGACAATTTGTTTATCTTGGCTTCATCCTAAATTTTGTCATCCAAGGGAGCTTGATTCTTGACGAGAAATCTAACGGTTTACGTGAAGCGTTGGGACAGTTGGGAATGTCAACATTGGCCTATTGGACGAGTTGGATGTTAACAAACATCGTCATGAACCTTTGCATGGTCGTCATTTTATACGTGGGGGGTTTCATTATGGGGTTCGAGGTTTTCAAGGAGTCGTCGTTCGGTCTTCTTTTCTTGCAGCTTCTCCTTTCATCCCTATCTTTCACTGGTTTGGTTATGCTATTTTCGACTGTCGCGAAAAAATCGGAGCACGTTCGATCCTTCGGTCTCTATTTCTTGTACTTCCTAGGCAACAGCGTTGCGCCAGTGCTCTCCCTCATCTACTGGGCTGTGGAGACGGAGAAAGACAGCGACTCAGTCCGCCTTGGATTATCCTACGCCCCTCCCGTTTCTTTTTTCCTCGGCTTCGTGACAATTTTAGTTGAAAAGTCCAAGGGCGCGACTTTGAAAGGGCTAGACTGGGCCATGCGCAAGGACAGCATCATTGAAGAGGGCGTTGAGGTGATCGGCGGTCCAAACATCAACGGCACCTGGTCAATGGAGGATACCCTTGTCGTAATGTTTCTCTCTTTTCTCTTCTACAGTGTCGGAGCGATTGTCATTGAGATCGTCAAGTCACAGTTCTTAACAAAGTCCTTCGGGGGAAGGGATTTCAGTCCCACAGACTCTTTCAAAGAAGAGCTGGATCCCACAGCCAGGGACGAGCTCGAGGCTACCCTCGCCGCCTCAACATCTGACCCCGACACGGCGATAAGAATCGTCGGGCTTGTCAAGTCATTCCGAGCAAAACCTTTTACCCCAGGAGCGGAAAACCTCGGTTGGGGGAACTGGAGAGTTCGGGCTGTGGATGATTTCACCATGACAATAAAAAAGAACACAATTTTTGGTCTGCTTGGCCACAATGGCGCTGGAAAATCAACTACGATCAATATGCTTGTCGGGAACCTGAGAGTCACCCGGGGGGATGCTTTCATTCATGGGATGTCGATTCGCGACGACATGGCCAACATTCATCGTACTATCGGGGTGTGCCCTCAGCATGACGTTTTGTGGGACAAATTGACCGCACGCGAGCATCTCAATCTCTTCGCGGAGATGAAGGGAGTCGGTGGGGATCTCTCTGGCACCACCGCCAGAGAAGCATTCATTGAGAATCACACTGCCGAAATATTGGCCGAAGTGCTCTTGACGGAGGTCCGAGATCAGCTCGTCGGGACCTTCAGCGGAGGAATGAAGAGGCGAATGAGCGTTGCTCTGGCGTTGGTTGGGAACCCAAAGGTGGTTTTCCTGGACGAGCCTACCACGGGAATGGACCCCGTTACTCGTGCGGACGTCTGGAAAATGATTGAACGCGCCAAACGAGGGAGATGCATCATATTAACCACCCATTCAATGGAAGAAGCAGACACACTGTGCGACAGGATCGGAATCATGGCTGACGGTCGGCTCGCGGCCATAGGGACGGCAACGCAGCTCAAAGACCGCTTTGGCAGTGGGTTACGCCTGACGATGCTGTGCGACATCCCGAAAATGGAGACCATCATTAATAAAATTCTCTCGTATGAGTTCGATCCCCGGGGACTTGCACAAAACTCCACTACAGCCAGCATCATGCTCATTCATCGCGTGGAAAATGCGTTGTTATTTCAGCTCCCCGCCCTTCAGCAGAACAGCGGTGGGCATCTTTCCTCCTTCCTAAAGAAAGTCGAGGAGATGAAAGCAGATGTTTCGTCTGGTGTCCAGTCGGTCTCCCTTGGCCAGTGCACTCTTGAGGACGTGTTCTTGAAAATATCGGATGACGTAGAGGCCAAGGTCAAGCGAATGAAGGACCAAGACAATGACAAGAACAAGAAGTCGACCTGCTGGAGGGGGAAGAAGAAAAAGGACGACGAGAATTTTATCTCCCTTAACGACGCCGCAACGACCGAAGACCTAGAATCCCTGAAGAAACTTTTCGACAACTCAAATCGAACAAAGGTGGTTGGAACAAAAGTGGACTTTTTTAAGAACGTCTTCTTCGCCACTTTCGATAAGAATTTTAAGTATATGACCAGGACGGGAAAAAAAAACATGGCGTTTTTTCTTCTGTACATGGTAGGAATTGGCTACGCGCTCACCTTTGTCGGAGGTCTTTTTGACCCCATTTTTCTTAATTCAGCCTGCGGTGACCCGGACAGATATTTGCGTCAGTGGGAGACTGGAGAGAAGAACGAATCGAAGGGGGACAAAAAAATCCCTTTCTTTGACAAAGACTCACCAATTACCTACTGTCGGCAGCTTGGGCCTAATATTACTGAGCTCGTTGAGCAAAATATCCGCAAAATGGAATTTACGCCCATGCTGATGCACGGGATTCTTGAGGACTACGTTGATACTCTTGATATGAATCTAGCCGGCATAGAACAACCAAACTGGAACGTTCCATTTATTGTAGACTCTGCTGCAGCCTCTGACACAGGCTATAAACACGTCTATCCCACCGACGAAGGCACTGCCGCGGCCGTCACGAAATGGTACGACGATCTCATCTTCAAGGCGTGGAACACTACTTGTGATCGACAGAACGATAAGTATTTCGATTGTGGTCATCATTACAAACCCTCGTGCTTGGATAGGGTTATCGCCAACACGGCTGCCAGAAAAATTAGTAACGATGACAAATATTATTTGTTTCCTGACGTCTTCGATTGCGTGAGTACCGAAGAAGAAGAAGAAGAAGAAGGAGGTAATCAGCGCGGGCGGCGCGGGCAATCCGGCGTTTCAGCCGGTCGCCGTCTTGAAGAGGCTGATGGCGTTGACTACGAAACGCTTGACGCGGAGGAGATAAATAGGAGATGCGAGGCGGTGACTGGTGAAAATTTGGAGTATCGGATATTTGTTCTTCCTGAGAGTGAAGGAGGTGGTTTCGACAATAACATGTGGTACGAGGGCAAGGCCGTGGTTGGAAACTTGACTAAACCCGACCCGGATGTAATCGCGGCGCTCGACCGAATTTACGAGAAAGTCAGATTGTGCCCGTACAGCTCAATTGTCTTGGACCATTTCTCAAGCAGCAAAATTGAAGAATACGGCTTAGCGGATGGTAATTTAGCTTCCATTCTAGAATCGGCCATCACAAACGATGAGAGCGGGTTGCTCGAGCACTTTACATCTCAAGATAGCCGTAGCTGTCAACACAAAGGTTTTTTAGGTCCCTGTGGAGAGGGAGATAAAGTGCTCGAAAGGGTTACGATGACGCTGATGGCAGATAGTCTGGCAGGCTTGGCGGCTAGCGGATTCTTACTGGACAATACCACACAATTCGACCCTCCCAATAATCTCATCCCTCCAAGTTGGTTCACTGGCGGGACTGGGAGCTTGCAGACCTACTGCGAGGAGTCGGTCAACATGGCATTTCTCACTGTTGACATAAAGTCTTGGGTCTTGCCGAGGGCCGTTCAGCAACAGGCAATCCGCGCTAATTCGACCTTTAGCGACGAAACTGCAACTGATATTGTCAACAATTTGTGTGCCTTTGCTACAAACCTAGATGCTGTTAGAAGCCTGCAGATGAACACTGGCGACCGCATATTCGACACCGCTATTGAGTTGGAAGACCATCTCTTTGATAGCTGGAACGGGGAAGAGGTTACCGCAACAATGGGGGACGCCAAGTACGCGAATGACGACTTGTACGATCAGGGATACAAATCTCGGTTCTTTAGAACTGACTGGGCCGCACTTCACATAAAGGAGGCTAACAAGGCGACAGGTCAGTACAACGTGAACATCTATACGAATTGGACAGGGGCCCAAATATTCGAGTTTCAAGGGAGGATCGGTGTTCTACTCGGCTTATCCCGTGACACACCGAACTGGGTATACATGGCGAACAATCTTAATAGGGCTGTCCTCAAGTCCCACACCGGTTTAAATGAGCTTAAGCTCGAAACCCGAACAAAAGACTTCCCCTCTTACCTTACTTGCAACAGGGAGGAGTGGCTGAAGGCGGAGGAGGAATATGGCACGGGCCAGGATGTTGTCAAGCTGAACTGCAATTTGTTTGGCTCATTTTTGGACAACGTGATTGACGTCTTTCTGAACGGAAACAATTTGTTCTTCCTCTTCGGCCCCTTTTTCTTCAGCGTCTTGATGATCCCTTTCACGGTGATTATCGTGCACGAAAAAGAACAAGGGTTACGACAAATGATGATGATGATGGGCCTCTCCAACTTTTCTTACTGGACTGTTACATACTCGGTTTTCATGACCATGTATCTCATATTCTTTGCCCTGATGTATTTCATTTACGTTGTGCTGTTTGACACAGGTGTCACCATCTTCTCTTTTCACGACACGTCGTTGGTTCTGCTAATGTTTTTGCTCTGGGGGCACATAATGATCAGCTTTAGCGCTGTATTCAGTCAGTTCATCACCGACAGTGCTAGCGCGACGATGTTTACGTTGCTCTATCTTGTGATTCTTCTCAATTTGTTGATCGCCGACGGCAGTAGCGGAATATTGATTAAGTTGCTTGAGTATGAAGGCGTCGGCGAGGCGAGCTACTTGCCAGTGATGTTGCTCCCAAACGGTGTATTCTTCAGATTTTTGCAGTGGGTCACCAAAGCTGCGGCGGCTGAAGAACGCATCACTTTTGCGAACATGTTTACCTACGGAAGCGGGGCCATCGGTTACTGTTTCATTTACAGCTTGCTCCACTCCGTTTTGTGGCCTGTTTTGCTGTGGTACTGCGAGAACACTATCCGGGTGGGCGACAATAGTGGGAGCGGGGCGGCGAAGGAACATTGCTTCTGTTTGAAGCGGAATAATAATGTACAATCTGAAAGCGAGGATATTGAGCAGAGCCTGTTGGGACTGCCGGACGATCTAAAAAGTGAGAAAGAGAGAGCCATCAACCCTTCCAAAAAGTCCATGATGAAAATCCAAGGACTGCAGAAGCGATTCGGAGACTTTATAGCAGTGCAGGATAGCTACTTTGATATAGACGACCACACTTGCTTTGGTTTGTTGGGTAGCAATGGCGCTGGGAAGACGACGACGATCTCGATGCTGACAGGATTAATCACTCCCACCAAGGGGACTGCTATTATCAATGGCGAGGATTTGTGGACGGACATGCACAAGATACAACAGGTCATGGGCGTTTGTCCGCAGCACAACCACTTGTGGGGTCCTTTAACCGGGGAGGACCACCTTAACTTCTTTGGCCGATTGAAAGGCTACAGCGGTGCGGAGTTGAAGGAAATGGTGCAGCTAAGTTTGAAGGCGGTCAACCTGAAAGGAAAGCACGCCAAAAAGAAGTCTAGTGATTTCAGTGGAGGGATGAAGAGGCGACTGTCCGTCGCATGCAGGTAAGAAAAGAAAGGAAGCGCCTCGTGAATGTTTTTATTTGAAATTTTTATCTAATGAACGAGCAAACCCACCCCGCCGATTTGCCGATTTAACCTTGGCTTTAGTTTGATTGGGCTGCCTCGAGTTGTTTACTTGGATGAACCGTCTACAGGTCTCGACCCTGCATCGAGGAGGAAACTTTGGGAGCTCATAAGTGAGGGCAAGAAGGGTAGAAGTATCGTCTTGACCACGCATAGTATGGAGGAGGCCGACGTCTTATGCGACAGGATCGGCATAATGTGCAAATCAGTTGTGCAGTGCATTGATTATCCTCACAACTTGAAACTCAGGTTCGGGAAGGGTTACAAGATAGTTGTTACGAGCGATGTTGGTCGGGAGGAGGAGATATTTGAGTTCATCAACGCCCTATGTAACAATCGAGCCAGCTATTTGATGGCACCAATGAATGGGGTCAACAAAATTGAGGCTGCCAGAGATGACGTCGTTCTAAGCCAACTTTACGAGCAATTTGAGCTAAGGAGGGAGGATCTCGGTGTCAGCGACTTCGCTGTAACCGAAACGACTTTAGAGGAAGTCTTCCTAAGTCTCAGTAATAATCCGATCCGCCGCGGAAAGGTGCAGGAGACAGGTTCCGTTACTTCTGTGAAAACCAGCGTCATCGTGCCAAAAAATGTGCACATAGAATTGTAAAGTGTTGACTACTTTTGTTGTTTACTTTAAAATTATTACCCGGTAACATAATTATCATTCTATTGTCGTTCTATATCTAACTTTCACCTTATATTATTAGTTTTTTAAACTTAATTTTTGTAGGGAGGAAGACCAAGGGGCATTTGATGCAATCGCTTGTCTCGTATAAGACCGCCACAGTGTCGGGGTCAATATTCAGCAAGGCAGAATATCCGCTCGAGCCCTCATCTATGATGCTTCTTGTCGTCCAAGTCACACCAAAATCATTGCTTTCTCGCAATGTAATATTCTCTCTAAAAATCCGTGCAGGAATACGCCCTTCCACACCAGAATAGAGAAGTCGATCAGTTCCATCCACCCTGATGAAGCTGCCCTCACATCCTTGTATTGTTTCGTGGAGCGGCGTGGACGGCCGCCGTACGCTGTAGAAAGATTCTCCCTCATCGTTTGAATACGAGAGAACACGCTCGGACGAAAGAACACGAGAATTGATAATGACAGTGCCATTGCTCATCTGCGCAGCTTGTAGTTCATTCACAAAAAAATTGTTACCGAACGACGTCGAAGCCAGGCGGAAAGTGAGGCCGTTGTCTTCGCTGACGACAATATGTCCCTTTGTGAGCCCGCTGCCGATGCTGCTACTGTTTGACACATCGGTGGTAGAGTGGTAGCCTGGGATTAGCACCTTGCCGGATTTGAGAACAAGGGAAGCAGGAGGACCATAGCCTACCCATATCCAATCTTCTTTCAGAAGATCGGGCGTCGTTTCCGGAGTTTCCCAAGTCAGTCCACCGTCTTGGCTGCGTGACATCATGGCTAGACGATTGTTCTTTGTAAAAGGGGCGAGAATAAGACCATTCGGTAGCACCACTGGGGCGATATTGCCAATCACATTATCGCCATCCTGGTGAAAAATGTTAACCTCCCCCCAACTCCCTCCCTGGTCGTGACTCATCCGATAAATGAGGTGTGTCGGGGCAACGTCGGCACAACTTCCAATCCTACCTTCACCAAAAGCAATGATCGCGTCTTTTGTTTTGATCAGGCTTGGGATCTTCACGCAGAAGTAAGAGAAGCCGTTTGCTGTCAGGTTTGCAGTGAACACTTCCACAGCACCATCACCTTCCCGGTTTACACTATTCACGGCAGGTCCAAAGGACAGAAAGGTGAGGAGGAGGAGAAGTAGATGCGTTTTTTTGGAAAACATTTAGCAAAATCGTGAGGAGGAGGAGAAGTAGATGCGTTTTTTTGGAAAACAATTAACAAACAAAATCTATCCTGCAGTTTTTTTCTAGCAAACCTCTTTTTCCTCACAACTTTTAACACATGCAAAAAAAACCAGCGCACCAGCACGAGGTTGAAGATCATTCATTCCACAATTTATAATTCAGAACTTAAACCCTTCAAGAGTTCTTCTGCAACGTGAGGCTTCTCGGAAAGCATCTTACCGAGCGCGGTAGTTGAGAGTGTACTAGTGACACTGCCATCGTGGCCTCCTCCGTCTGATCCAGCGCTGCTTTCCAGTCCAATGCTGAGCTCCTTCAACCTCAAGTTGCTGTTTTCCAGCATTCTTTTCAGCACAGTCTGTCCATCGAGTTCGGGTTCTGGCACTGGAACCAAGTAGTCCCTCCATTGGTCCTCCCGCCACATGTTCAAGACTCTGATGTTGAAAGTGCTACTACCGTAGAGATTCAGATCACCGCTCTTGGTGCTTTTACTGGCATCGCAGACACTTTGGTTGCCCCTCCCCTGAACTGCCTTCTCTGTTGCATCAGCGGTGTTGACGCTCTTCCACATCGACAGCAGTAAAGCTTTGACCTTCACACACTCACTGATATCATCCTTGTCGCTGTAAGCTGTGAGGGCGATCCTCAAAATGACCTCCTGAAACTGCTCAAAGTTCATATCATGGGCATTGTCACCTCCATGGTGAGAATCGACAGATGAAAGGTAGATATCTCCCGCCTGGATGGTGGTAATAACACTCTTCGCAAATATCTTAAAGTCTTGGCAGAAAATAATGTATTCATGGTAACTCAGAAGATTCCGGGTGGCCTGCAGGTACTTTTCCTGTGACCGGCTACTGACTGCTACCAAGCCGTTCCCCTGCTTCAGTTTCTTGTGTTCTTGGACCTCTTCAGCATTTTGCTTCTTGCGACGCCTATCAGAAAGTTCGCAATAATAGTTGAATATGCCCTCCAGCCCGTCATTGACCTTGCTGTGGTTATTATTAGGAGATGTCACTTCTTCTCTGAGCAGCTTGTAGATATCGCTATTCTCCAATATATACTCCTTGACGCTGACGGGTATCCTCTTAGCGGCAAGCGGCAGAACATTTTCAAGTAGTAACTTTTGGAAGACGCTATCTGGGCTGGTTTCCGGGTATATCTTGGGTGCCAAAATCATCAGCACATTTAGGAAATCGCTGTAAGTCATGAGGGAAGGATTCTTCCTTTTTGCCAAGCTCTTTGTATTGAAAGCCTTCTTTCTGACCACTTCTTTAGCAAAAACTACGTTTAGGTCCGCCTGTGTGAGCCCTTCCCCCTGAGTAAGGGACAACATCTGACAGTCCTTGGCAAACTTAAGAAATTGACTGGGTTTTAGGTGTTCGGGACCAAGAGGGTTGGCGTGCAGTGTGTAGAATGTGAAGATGCTCCATAGTTCCTGCTCCACAAGCATGATAACGAACCGCAGCGGGACTGGTCGGGGGGATCAGGAAGGAGGTTCAGGTAAAATAAAACAACTCGGGTGACTGTTTAAGATTAGAATCAAGCAGTTCAGGTTGTTGGAGTAGTTGGGGGGGATTTTGACGGAGGGAAACTTATTGAAAGCGTTCAGCGCCGATACTACTCAGTACTGTCACTTGAGGCAGATATTTAATCCAAGAAACAAAAAAAAAACTAAAGCGTGATAGCTAGCATAAGGTGAAATTTCTGATTTATTTCCGCAGCCGGCCGGCACAACTTCCGCCGGGCAAAAAAGTTTTTTTTTAGGCTCTTTAATAATTATTTACAATCGCAGAAGTGGCACATTGACAGCGACACGTACATTGCGTGCCCGCGGAAAAAGCCGATCCCCCATAAAACAAAGAACATCTTGACATCCACACTTCTAGTTTACAACTCTCGAACTCTCCCAACACACCAAATAACTCCTCACAACATGGCTCCAAAGTCGCTTAAATCTCGTCTCCAGAAGGCTGCATTTAGCAGCAGAGCCTCCCAAAACACATCCTTACCGTCGAAAAACCTCAGCAGAAAAGCCTTGTCTGCTTCATCCATGCTCGACCCAACACAGAGCTCGACACAATTCAAGGCGATAGTCAACAAGAAGGTACAGTTTGCTATTTTTGTGAAGGACGACGAACCCAACTCGGCGGAAGAAATCACATTCAGCATTGGACAGGACACGGAATACGAGGAACTTGCCTCCAAGATCAGCACAGCGTTCAATTACACTCGCCCGCCTATCATCAAGACCATGAAGAATGAGAAGTTCTTGGCATCCACCACCGACTTAAAGAACGTGTGCAAAGATTGGTCCGATGGTGCCCCAGACCGCCGTAAAATCACCCTTCAACAACTCATTGATGGCATAATTGGTGTATTGAAGGAGCCCATGCCATCTCCAGCTGAAACTCCCTTTATTGCGAAGAAGGTCTTGAATATTAACCGCATTTTTGAGCTGGCACAAAGACAGGCCAACATTTCAGCAATCAACAGCGATGAGCTATTGCACTACGTAGTTGAGCACCTTCGTTGCCAAGACTTTGCCATAGGTTCGGCTGCAGCTCGTTTGGTGTGGAAGATTATCTCAGACAATTTCATGTGCCAGAAGGTTTTGGCACTGACTTGTCGAGAGGGTAATCCGATCGCGGTTATCTTGCTGAACAACCTCATGAAGCGCACGAAAAATGTACAGGAACAGGAATTCGTGAACGACGACTATTACTACCACAATGTCGGCGCACTCTTAACCCTTTCACACTTTAGCGAATTTGTGTCCTCATTACTCATAGACCACGCTTCAGTGCTTTTCCAGATCTGCACTTTAGGTGACCACATCGAAACAAAGCGGGCGGCGGCCGAGGGCCTTTGCATTCTGCTGGCCAACTCTCGTAAAGCGCGCAAGACGCTCGCAAAAACTGGGAACCTTGGGTCCCTCTCCTCACTCGTCAATGTAAATAATACTTATGTGGTTATGTGCGCCTGCGCAGCCATGTGTACCTTTAGTAAGACCAAAGTCGACCGCGATCTCATAGACGCGAGAGATGCCGAACCAATGTTCCACGCAGTGTTAGATACTTGCATGTGGTGTCTCAGCGAGCTCACAGCAACTGCGGAACTGCAACGAGCCGCGGAATCGTCCAATACGCAGATCCGAGGAGATAATTTACTGCACGATATTGTGACGAATATTTTGGAGCACGCAGCCAGTGCAGCATGGGGTTTGTCAATCGTGATTGCGAGGGAGAAGCACTACGACCACTTGCTAGGCGATTTGAAATGGGTTTCGAAGCTGAAGAATCTTCTCTTCTGTGGAGACCATAGGATTGACGACTGCGTTAAGATTGCCATCAGCGGGACTTTCAGCGTATTAGCATTTGATCTCAATGTCGAAATGAGTGAGTACGAAGACACTCTGTCGCAGATGCTGAATTTTACGGTCAAGAACGTAAAAACGTCGGATCCTTCCCACACTTGTCGCTCCCTACTCGAGAACCTGAATTATTTGACCTATGCTAGAACAGAGAAAATGTGGGAAATATTTACTTACAGTGAAACGGGCCCTGACATCGTGCTGGACATAATGAAACCCAACATCACCAACAACGACGTAATGAAGCCCTTATCTAGCTCTCTTCTTTACATCACCGCCGACATGCATAGTACGTGGAGCGAGGAACGGCTCAAGTTTGTCACGAGAATACTGGCAAAGAACAAGAACCAGATGGTGCTGAACTATGTTACAAGCAGTCTGTGGTGTCTTGCTAGGGACGAGACCAACCGTCGAACGTTGGGAAAACTCTTCTGCATCCAAGGGCTCCTAAAGTTGCTCAAGGGCAACAGCGATCTGGCGCTCAAGGAGAGACTTGTGGGGACGTTATGGCTTCTCTGTTGTGACGAGAAAAACGCGGTAATCTTTGCAATGTCGGGGGGGATTGATGTGCTCAACGCTTGTTTGAATTTCGACAATAGCCACCCTTACCTCAATCTCAAGACGCTGTGCGTGTGTTTGCTGTTCAAGATTCAGGAGCAGCCTGACATATTCGCTCTCATTCGATCCGTTGATATGGAATCGGTTTGTGTCGACATGCTCAAATGCGAACTTTTAACGCCCTATTTGCACGTTCAACTTGCCGGTTTTGTGTACTACATGTCACAGCATAAGGACTGCAGAAAAAAATTCATTGACATTGCCGGAGAAAAGTACTTGGAGGAGTTATTCACCGACATGGTGTTTCGAGAAAACAGCGAAGTGCAGATTCTAGGGGTTTATGGTGTGAGTTTATTGGCAATGAACGTGAAATCAAAGAAATTTTTTGGCAGTCTCAACGTAGTAAAGGGTCTCGCTGCAATTCTAAACGATGAAAACGGGAAATATAATGACGGAGATAAGGTCAAGGTGCTCCATGCTATACTAAACTTGTCACAAGAGGCCAGAAACCAAATCCTCATCTGTCATGCTACTCTACCTCAATTGATTGACCTAGCTCGGAACAAGACCAATGGCTTACTGGCCGAGTTTAGCACCTCCATTTTGACCAACATGAGCAACAACGGGGAGTGTCGTAGTGAGATGTATAAGCTCCACTTGAAACAATGTAGCACAGCGTTGGAGACATGGCACAAGGATGTCAACACGTTACCCTCAATTACGGCTGCGGTGAAAGCGACGGGAAACGGCATGGACGCAGATGATAGGGAGAGAGAATACGAAGACGAGGAGGGGGACGTTCGCGATGATTCAAAGCGGGAAGAAAAAACAAATAGCAAGAACGAAGGGGATGATGCCCACGAACCGACACTTTCCGAACAGCTCGCCTTCGAGGCTGCGCAGGAAGAGAGAAACGCGCAAGAAATAATCGCTCTAGGAAAAATCAAACGGTGCCTCGACCGCCCTGTCACTACTCTCTGGGAAGAGGGGGCAATCAATCTGCTCCCTAAAATTTCCTCAAAAGAGGACAGGAAGAACCAGAACCAGCTGAGCGTTCTCTCGACGAGCTTGCTGAGCAACACTACCCCCGAGAACAACCTTTTGGGATCCAAAACTCCGAAGGCTAAGCCCCTTCGGAGCTCTATAAGTCACAACCCGCTCCAAAGCACGTACGCGAGGCGGCAGTCGTTGGACTTCGGGGAGGCTGGGGGCGATGCGAGCGACAAGGCCACGAAGCGTTCCAACCGTACGGCAAATGTTCTTGCAACCGAGAGCGCGGTAGAGGGAGAAAACGAATATGCAGATGCACTGGACGGCGACCCCTTACAACCGAGCAGAGTTGTCAACATGAACGACCTCGAGGTCATGACGGGTGGGGACAGGCCCATGACAGCCATCACTTTTAGTGAGCTAAAAAAACAACAAACGTTGACCGGAAGAAACGCCGTGAACAACCACCGGCCCCTAAGCCCTCTGCGATCCTCTCACAGGGTCGGTCCAGTGGGTAGGCTAGGCAGCAGCAACAGCATCGAGGGGGAAAACAGGTGGCGACCCCCCATTTGTAGCTACAAGAAGCCAGACCCTGTTGTCGACCCTGACGACCCGGCATCAGCATTCACTCAAAAATCCAAATATCTGATATCGTTGCAGCCCCCCACTGCGTACAATAAAATTACCTTTGAGACGAACAAGCACCTTCAGAAAGACAAGGGCAACATAATGCTGAATAAAAGCCCGGTCAGTCTGGTCATGTGGAAGAAGGTGCCGGGCAGCAGCATAGGGCACGGGCTATACGATCACTTTGTTTCGCCTGAAGGAGAAACCCTCTTCTTTTATCACAAGAGCAGTATCGTCTGCGAGAGCCTGCAACCTGAAGAGTACCCTCGACCCGGGGAGCCCGTGAATCTGTTCAACATTCTGCAGACGGACTTTATTCCCCCTGCCCACCCCGCCCATCCGAGCAACGAGAAAAAGCCTCTGGCATACGTCCCTGCTTTACCCCATTGTCCCCTCATCGAGAAACACTACATACCTCTTTGCAGCCTCGCGGCAAAGGCGAGCCTGAAAATGCTCAAACCGAGCCTCGAGTTACTGAGGAGGGCCAACATGTTCGGTGCCGTGCCTAGCGAGCCACTTCGACTGGTAAGCTACATGGAAGAGGAGGAGAGGCCAGAGAGCGAGAGTGAAGAGGAGGAGGAAGATGCATCCGAGGCCACCGTGGAAGAGGAGGAAGTGGAGGTCGAGTGGACTCTCGGTGCTAGCAAGGTCTTCGGCAAGAGGGCAAAGGCGAGCGACAGCAAGGACTTCTATGATACTCTGGAGGTAGTTGAGAGCGCCCTCGGTGCCGACTTTAACCGAATGCTTAAAGAGCCCAGGCTCAAGAAGCTCATCGCCAAGCAAGACAAGGGTGTCAAGAGCGGCGGCGAAAGCGTGGAGGGCGAGATCGCTGAGATAAGGGCCGCTCTCTCCTCGATCTACAAAACCATCGTCAACGCCTTTGAATACTACTGCCTCATCGCAAACAACCAGACAAGGAGCGCCTTTAGCATGGGTGAGCTCAGCTTTCAAAGGTTCCTCGTTGACTGCAAGCTTTTCGACAAGAAGCTCACAAGCGAGCAGTGCCAGAGCATATTCATAGCAGTAAACGTCGAAAGCGACAAGAAAAGCAAGGAAAGCGAGGCGAACGACGATAAGTGCTTGATGCGCATGGAATTCATCGAGGCGCTCATTCGCATGGCAATCATAAAGTACAAGGACGACTGCGAAGGGGATATAAGCGACGCTGTTGGCATGCTGGTGGAAAAGTGCCTTGCACCGAACATACCGGAGCAGGGACAGCTCGACTGCGACATTTTCAGGAGAGAGAGGTTCTATAGCGCAGAGGTTGACGCCGTCCTAACCTCCCACATGGACGTGCTTGAGCTCAGCTACAAGAAGTACAAGAACTTCAAGCCTATTGCCGGAACGGCGCTCTTCTGCATACCCCAGTGGCTCGAGTTTTTATCGGACTGCAGCCTGATAGGTGAGGATGAGGCCGGGGACTTTACCGCCAGGGAGGCAATGACCTCGTTCTTCAACAGCAGGATGTTCGTTGTCGACGAAATCAAGAGCAGAAACAAGTACATAACCCTCGGATTTGTCGACTTTCTCGAGGCAATTTGCCGAGTCGCTGACATGGTCAGCATCCCGACGGACTCTGACGTGGAGGCTGTCGGAGCGTGCAACATGCTCGATTACAAGAGGAAGGTTCAGAGCCTAGCCCTTGGTAGCGGCGGGGATGCGGAGCTCGCACGGAGGCTTACCGAGCGACGCAAGAGCAGCGATTTTGGGGTGCAGAGCTCGCGAACACTTGGAGAGAAACTGGAGAAACTCATATCAATCATCTACGGTAATATCGCAGCGAATTTCAATGGGAAGCTATCTTTCGAGAAGACGAACATTAACTTAATCCCAAGGTATTGCAACGAGGAACAACTTGTAGAGCAGCGTTCGCCGAAATAAGAGTGACAAGATGATAGATGACGGATGTCTGATGTTGATATTGAAATTGCAATTGCGATTCGGGAAAAAAAATAATTGTTTGTAAAAAATTGTTAAAAATTATTTGCCGCTGCTAAATTTATATTCGAAGACCATAATAGCACCGTGATATCACCGTAATAGCACGACCCTATGTCTCGTGCTATTACGATTGTGGCAAAAAAGTGGAATAGAGTGTGTTGTGTGGCAAACAAACGGATGATAAAAGCTGGCTGCAACCTAAACGCTTCACTTTTTTTTTCATTATGCAACGTTTAATTACTCCTCGGCGGCAGCCGCCTTCGAGGCAGCCCTCTTCTTGGCAACACGTCCGGGGGCTCCCTGCCCGTAAGGGCTGTTTATAGCGAAGTCAATGTGCTTCTCGGAATCGACACGGACATTGAAGGAGGGGACATTGACCAATTGCTTGCCCACGCGAATGTGGCGCTGTTTAATCAAGACACGGGCATGGTGGATAGACTTGGCAAGGCCCTGCTTGAACACCTTGGTCTGCAGACGGCGCTCGAGGAGCTTCTGGGTGGTAAGCTGCAGGATGAAATCGAGCTCAAGTTCATCCTCGGAGAGGAGTCCATAGTTCTTCATGCGGCGGAGGAGGGCTTCTCCCTCGAACATGCGCTTGGCATCGTCATCGGGGAGGGTGAGGAGGGTACGGGCGGCCTTTCGAAGCTTGGCGAGGGCGAGCTGCACACGCCAGATCTCGCGCTTGCAGCGGAGGCCATATTCACCAACAAGCTTGAGCTCGGCATCCAGACGCTCCTTCTCGTAGGCACGACGGGGCGTCTTGGACGTCTTCCTGTAGTTCCGGTGCATAGCGTTGGTAGGCATGGTTATTGATGGGGTATTTAAAGGTCGAGGCGAGGCTGGTGGGATAGATTAGGCTGTGAACAAAACTGTGTTAGTCATCCACTTTTCTTCAAGGGTGCGTTTGTAGGGTTTCGTGACGTTATCCCGTTTAAATCGCCACTAGCTCTCCGGATCACACAGAAGGACGCAAATGCCGAAAAAAAACGGCGGTTCGACCACCACAGTACCCCAGCTGGGCCTCGTCGGCCAGCTCCTCGAAATGGTGGGCGACAAAAGGGGACATCGTCATAGGTCCTACTATCGCTTTCTCGTGTAATAAACGACACGAGGGGACAGAATACACTTGTTGACATCATAGGGCGAGACGACAATACTTCAAAGTAAAACACAAAGCCACAATAAGCACTGAAACAGCCAGCCGTGACCAGGCTCTTTTCGTGACTATTACGACAAGGGCAAGAATCAACGCGATAAACCCTTTCACTCCGGCAACCACAAAACCAAAAAACCGCGTTGGGTAAATTTTAAGACAGAAAAATATTTACTACGTACCTTGGGCGATGAATGGGTTACAATCTGGAAACCCACCTCAAGACACCGAAAACCGAAAATCCAAGTCAAAAGTGTCTCTTTAGGGAGAAATGTTAACTATTTAGTTGGACTTTACGAAAATTTTAATTGTATCGTTCTCCCTGCACCAACTCATTTCTGCATTTTGCGACTTTTAATCCACGGTCACTATCTTACCAACCCTTTCTTGAAGTGCTTGTTCTACGGGTTTCTTGATCCATCTGTTTGGGAAGTGCCCACTACCAACTTCTGAAGTAATCCAAGAGCGGCCCCGAGTTCTTCCCTGATTTCTCGCTATTCCAAGGCTCCCCCCCCTTATATCATGGCAAAACCTGATGGTTCCTCTGCAGCCCCCTCCTCTGGTTCCAGTTCCCACAATCTGCCCACCCCTCCCGCACCAGTTGCAAAAACAAAAGCAACAGTCTCAACCTCCGATGGCCGTCCCAGCCGCGTGGACTCGTGGGGTACGTACACCCGCAACCTTGACCAGTCCCCTCACCACCCACGGTTGGATTCCCGGGGTTCCTCAATCACTTCCCAGTCTCCCTCGGCACCCTCCAACTCCTCCCCCCTGGTCTCCACGGGCAAAGCATTTATGAAATACAGGGAGGACCTCGAAGCGACGGCGCGCAAAATCGGACAGAAGAGGGAGGAGGCACTTCACGCCGATGCCCTGCAGTGCCAGACGAAGTCCTTGCGTGGCGAAGACCTGCTCAAGGAGCCCTTGGTGCGTTCCAGGTTGGAGGCGGCCACGGGGCAGGCAGAGGCTGCGTTCCCAGGATTCGACGAAAACAGTACCGAATCTGCTTCCAAAAAAGGGGGACTAGGCGAGAAGATGAAGAGGGGGTTGAGGAGCTCTCTGACTTCTCCGCGTCAACCTTCCTCTGCCAACCTGAACTCCTCGGGCCAATCCCTCAACCCGGATGGTACGGTAAATTCCCAGGGTGGCAGATCCAGCGATGTGAACGGGGCGCCACGTCAGATCAACAGGCGGCGTCGCAAGTCCATCGTTAAACAGGACCAGACCCTCGACTACTTCCGCGATCGCCGTCCGAACAAATACTCCGGCATTCGCAAGCCCATAACCAATGAGCAGAACGTCTTCAAGATGAGGTGGAAGACTGTCTTTCTCCTATGGCTCGTCGGAGCCATGACCGGTTGCGTGCACAAGGGCGTGAAGAACGCGGAAACATTGATATTTGACCTCAGGAAGAGCCTAATGAGCACCGTGCACGATAATTACGGTTATGTTGTTGCATTCCTGGTGTGGTGCTCCTTCAGCATCGGTCTCATGTTAATTTCTCTGTATATAACGCGCATTGTGTCCCCCGTCGCGGCCGGGAGCGGCATACCGCAGCTCAAGACAATCCTCACCGGCAGCCAGATATCGGGCTACCTGTCCTTTCGAACATTGGTGGCCAAGATAATTGGTCTTGTGATTGCGGTCGGTTCTGGCATGTACATCGGACAGGAGGGACCCTTCGTGCACATCGCTTCGTGCATCGCAAACTGTCTGATTCACACAGGTTCTACCTTGAACCCCTTCAAGAGGATGAGGGAGAATAAGTCGGTTAAGCTCGCCGTTCTGGAGAGCGCCTGCGCTGTGGGGGTCAGCAGCACCTTCCGGAGCCCCATTGGGGGAGTGCTCTTCAGCATTGAGGTCACGAGCACGTACTACATGGTGGCAAATTATTGGAAGGGTTTCCTCAGCGCCATTTCGGCGTCACTCATGTCACACATCATCGACATCATCGTCAACCTGGATCTCAAGGTTGACTTCGATCCCTACTACAGCGTTGATTACATCAGCACTTTCGAGGCGTGGGAGATTCCAATTTTTATCTGCATGGGAGCAATTCTGGGCGCGTGCGGGTCGGCCACAGTGCGTACCCAGGCGCATTTTGGCAGAATCAAGTCGAAACTTCTCGGGAAAAATGTCACTTTTGCCAAGGAGGCCATGTGGACCGCATTCGTTGGCCTGCTCACGGCCAGCCTATACTTGTGCGGCAACTTTTCCCAGAACACCTACACGGACAACATCGCCAACTTACTCACCGACGATACGCTTGACAAAGACAACTGGAAGTCGTTTGCGAAGTGGGACAATGGATTCGGAATGGCCTGCGGTCTATGCATTTACTTTCTCGCGAATTGCTTGTTGGTAGCCCTCTCCTTGACGGTATCCGTTCCGTGCGGTTGCTTCGTTCCGCTGTTCGCGGGCGGGGCCGCTTTTGGACGTCTCGTCGGGGAACTGGTGTCAAGCAACGTAAGCGATAGTGTCCTCCCGGCCGGTTACGCCATCGTTGGCGCCGCTGCGCTCACGGCTGGGGCGACGAGGACAGTCTCTGTCGCTGTCATTGCCATGGAGCTCACGGGGGAGCTCTCTTTTCTCCTGCCGATTTTCTGTGCGGTCTTTGCCAGCTGCATCGTTGGCAGCAACTACTCCCTTAGCATCTATGACAGCATCCTAAGCTCTCGTAACCTTCCCTACCTTCCAAACGTGGTCTTGAAACCCAACAGCACCGTCAGTGACATAATGACCAAGAACGTCCCTACACTTGCGAAATCGTGCACCGGCTTGGAGATGCTAAGGGTGCTGCGGAACCCTCTCGACGATACGGTCGATATTCCTGTGGTGGAATCGTACGACACGAATTTGCTGCACGGAACGGTGAGCCGAGAGGAGATCGAGGACGTACTAAGGCAATTTTACTGCGAGCACAACCTCGATGACATCGAGAGCGACATCAACAAGGACTACAAACCTCCATCTCAAGCTTCGACTGATGATACCCTTGTCACAGACACAGACTGCGTCGAAAAGGGGCCAAAAAAAGACCCGAAAAAAGAGTTCGAACGGAAGAAAGCACTTTTGAAGCAGTCGCATGATTTACTCCATCACCGGTCACTTCATGTTCAGGCGGCGCCTTTTATTTTGCAAGCCCAGACGCCTGCCGAGGATGTTCACATTATCTTTACGATGTTAAAATGCAATGGGGTTTTTGTGTTGTCTTATGGAATGCTCGTTGGGGTAGTGCTGAAACAGGACTTGTTTGACGCTAGTGTGACTAAGGGGGATTGCGAGTACGAGTTATTGTACGGAACCAGCTCTGCGAGAAGGGGGGGAGGGGGCAAGAAGGGCACCTTGAGCGGGAGCAAGAGCAAGAGAGGTATGTTCGCAAGCATGCTGAGGGCCGCAGATGATGACGACGGAGACGAGGTGGGAGAACGCGGAAGTAAAGACAATTCCATGGTGAACAAAGCCGGTGGATCTGATTAATTGTAGCGCAAAATAAAGGTGTAGTATTGATTTTGTGCGGGCAATAACCTCTCTAGTAGTATATTCCAGTATTATTATCATATCACAATAACAGTCAGCGCGTTGACACTACCGCCAGGTGGCCAGTCTGCATGCCCATCGATAGAGAAGTAGAACTCAAAAGCTTCCAAATTATCTATTGTATCCATCTCCATTGAAAACTGGAAAACATCTCTGCCTTCCTTGAGCCGTTTAATCACGCCCCTCTCGACGAACTCTGCCTGCGTGCTGCCCAAACCCAAGCGGACTAGAGCTTGAGGTTGCAAATATTCAGAGAATTCTTCTTCGATCACTACACGAAACTTAACCTCAAAGGATTTTTCCTCCCGAAGAACCAATGTTCGTGGATTGAACGGGACAATTACAGCGTCTCCGCGGTACCCAATTGTCTCATCGAGTTTTCCGTTTTCGCGCGTCGCCTCGGGAAATGGACTACCGTCTTTGCAGTCCATTCTCGTCACAAGCATCGCCCAGTCACCTCCGCAGAAATTACCCTCTCCACCATTAGGACATGGCACGTCACATAATTTCATGTCAATCTCCTTCGTGGGGAGTTCTTTGCCGCATCTACATTGATCTCCATTTATGCCTTCGACACCACTATATACAAAATCAGTGCCAAAGGCTCCGAGGCAGAGGAAACCACAGAATTCGGGCGTCATGTAGCTATATTCGGAGATATTCTCAGGCAGATCCCCGTCGCTGGCACCATTAACCGCCGTATGATCGAGCTCACGGCCATGGGAGTCGAAGCAACCAACTGGCGAGCTAGGTTTACAATTGCCACCATTTTGAATCTCTTTTCCTTTAACTACATACTCAGTGGTATCAAGGATCTGTAGCATGCCCAATTGGTTGTTGTTGGTGAGAACTCCAAGCTCTCCACTGTTGGTTATAAATTGCAGGTTTTGCATCGTCATGTCTTCCAAATAGGCAACAATCCGGGAGCGCATGTCTTTCAGCTCTTCAATAGACGTATTTTCGTAGGAGTTCGCCAACATGATTTGCCTCCAAAGGTCTGCTGCTAAGCCCATTGACTTTGTATAGGAAAACATGGCCGACCATTTGTCAAAGTTTCGTAAGTTTAGCGGCCCTTTCTTGAATTCTACAAGGTGCTGCCGAATACTGCTGAAAATGTCGACGAAAGTAAAGTCATCTTCTCTGTAGACGTAGCAGGTGTCGATGAGCCCCGGTCCCCAACTAGCCGGCCGGGGAATTCGCATCCACTCTCTCTTTTGCTCTTGTTCCTCTCCACCGCCCGGGGGGGGCAAGAACCCATCATCATAGCTATCGATGCTAACAAATACGTCGACGAGTGAGTCAATAATCTGACTTTCCTCAGCACGTTCTTCGATCAACCCGAACTCAGCAACGACAACCTCCCTCCAAATACTTTCAGCCGTGACATCTTTGCTCCAACCAGTACGAGCGAGGGCAGTTATTGTCGGGTAGATCATCGCAGTTCTCCAGTGGATTCCCATCAAACCGTTGACACCTCCAGTCTCGATCGCATCCCTCCCGAATTCTATCGTGCGGTTGACGAAGAGTTGGACCAGATTCATTCCTGGATCATCTTCAAGCCAAGGGATGGACCACTTATCTTTCCGCCGCACATCCGAGTATTCTGTCTGAACATTTGCATTACCGACCGCTTCGTTAATGCTGCTGAGGATGATATCATCTGGAAGAACTTTGTCGAAATAGCTTCGGTCCACTTTGGGACCAAGCGTCCACCCACATGTCCCGAGCTTGAACATCTCTCCCCCTCCTAGTGCCTCCCATGCCTCGCGTGCTGCGAGCATATCCTCAACGAAAGATTGGACTTGCTCGTCCGTCACATCGATTGTAGCGTCGTTACGAGGTACCCATGCTTCGGGTGTCCAGATCCAAAACAAATCGATGGGGTATGATCGCATAATCCTTTCGAACGTACCCCGGTAGAGATCGGTAGCTGTGGCGTTCGTTTCGCCTCCTGCTGGCAGCTCGTCGAGAGCTTCTATCCCAACCCCAATTTCGAAGCCAAAAACATCCCGACCGAATGTAAATACGTCCTTAAAGAAGCGCGCAACGCTGTTGTAGTTCTGTTCTTCAGGGTCCTCCCAGCCATCGTAACAGTCCGCTTCATAGAGTCTGTGAGACCCAAATAAATAATCGCTCGTGTTTTTGGGTGTACCACCCCAGACACCCCCACTACAAGTGTTTTCGTAATTTCCAGAGGCAGGATTATTCACAACTCCCTGCTCGTCAAACTGGTCGCTTGTACCAGACCAAACAAGGGGATGTTTGAACGGGGAACCATAGTTGTGGAAGCCCATGAAATTAAGCTTCAGCTTTGCCCCATTGTGGAAGAAAGCCTTGTAGTCGTTCTTGGTCCACCAATCTGGCCCCTGGGCAAAGTCATGAAAAGGTTGCAGCCCCCTCATTGTGACATTCCGAGGCGAGTAAAGCCGGGGCTCGTTGCCAAGATCCTCGAAGTTCAACTCTGCGTGGGTTGTCGAGGTCCGGTCAGGCAGCAAATCGCCGTGTAAGGCGAATCTAATTGGCGTCACGACCTCAATGAAGTGATACACTCCGTAGAGCAAATCAACCAGGCTCTTCCCATTGATTCCAGACTTGGAGAGGGAAAAAGACGAGTCGATTGGTAGAGAAAGGGGGTCAACTTCCAATAGGATAGAAAAACAACCGGAGGGAACATGATCATTCAGCTCTTTGTTGTTGACCTCCGTGATGGAGGGCAAATCACCAGTGGCTAGATAAATGTACCTCTGGAGCTCACGAGCATGCACACCGCTTTCATTTACAGGGCGACGAAACTTAATATTTGTGCATCCCTTCACTGCCTCTCCCTTATTAAGAAGGACAAAGAGGATCAGAGCAAGTTTGAGCTGGGCCGCCATGAGCCTTAGCTGAAAAAACTTCCGAAGATGGGTTTGTTCGTGCTCAAATATCGATATCAGAGTAGATTATAGAGTTGTCGAGTTAGTTCTCTGAGTTTAGGCCCTAGTTCGCAAGTTCGCCCTCGAGCCCGCAATTCTTTTTTGGACACAAGCCCGTAAAATGGAGCAAACCAAAACCCCGAACCCCAAGGGTGAAATGTAACTGCAGTAAATCAAAGCAATAAATTAACTTCTACATTTTTGAAGAGCGCGCGCCAGCCCTCTAACAATAGCCCCAAACGATATTTACAGAATTAGAGCCTTGGAATCCTTTCTCATTACCCGCACTCCGGGGAGTTGCTCGAGAGCTGGTTGCTTGCTTAAGGGCTTGAATTTCCTGCGATGGGCTTGAGCGAAGGGCGCAAAGCGAGCCGCACATCACCAGTCAACGGCGGTGTCAGTGAGTCCAGTGTAGGAAGTAACAAAAAAAGTAGTGGTAAAGACTCAACGAAGCGCATGACAAGCAACCTCCCCTCCATCAAGAGTCTCTCCAGCAATATTTCCGATTCACTAAGCGGAAAGAAAAAAAGCTCACGCTCAATGCGTCGGTCACGTGGATCTTTGGGTCACTCATCACAGAGGAAAAGGCTGTCGTTTGGAAAAAAAGCTATGGAAGCAGCTATGTTGGATCTTGACAAAAGTGAAGATGCGGCGGATGAAGCTTTCGACAATAATATCATTCAGATGCAGCTCTGGAAGGTGTACCGCGCAATTGCTGCAATTGTCTTTTTTTTCATTTTTGGCGTGGTATTCTACCACACAGCAGAAAATATGAAGGTTTATGACGCATTTTACTTCATAATCTTGACTATCACCACCGTGGGGTATGGAGATGTGTATCCAACATCTACTTGGGGAAAGATTGTGACATGCTTTTTCGTGTTCGCAGGGCTCGCATTGTTAGCGGAGACATTAAATATAGTGCAAGACTACGTGATCGAACGAATAAACAAGGCAGCGCGGAAGGCAGCCAGGGAAGCTGCAATCAAGGAGAAGGAGAATGCCCAGTTGGCCGCCCAAAAAGAGCAAGACGAGGGTGCACAGAACGCGCTCAGGACTGTGCTGAAAAATAAGGAGGAAGAGAAGAGGAAAGAGTCGCTGTCACATAGGAGGTCAACAACAACAGGCACCTTTGCAACCCTGGTGAATGGTATTGTATCGGTTGGAGCCAAGGCAAACCAATCAAAAATCGAGAACCGTAGAAGCAGCTTGACCAAGCAGCTCACGCTAAAGCGGTTGACCGGGGATGATGGTCACGGTCGCAAGACATCGATTTCCCAATTGAGCCCTGCACAACTAGCTCAGCTCCACCCAGATCTCTTGAAGGGAGTTGAAGCCGCCACTTCCCACCAGAGCGGGGGAAGGTCTGGTTTTGCACTTTTGTCAGGGCGGGGGAAATCAAGCCTAAAACTTGATATTCCCGAAGCTTCACCCGAAAATAACGGAAGCTGGAACACGCCCTCGCCAGGAGGGAACGTAAGCGACGGTGGAACTGTTGACAGCTGCAGCCCTAACAACAGCAGCGGCAGGGACACACCGGATGCAGGGGCAGGGGCAGGGGCAGAGCTCGGAATCAAGGTGGTGAAAGACGACGATCCCGAGTTAGTAGCACTTTTGGAAGACTTCAAGGAAGCCCAGGCAGGCAAAATGAAGATCATTCGGTCGCTTATATACATTATGATCAGCATAGCGAGCGGAGCAATTTTCTACCACAACTTTCCGGGGGAGAAAATGGAGTGGATCGACGCGCTTTACATGGCGTGCATCACGGTAACAAGTGTCGGTTACGGAGATATCAAGCCAAAGACTTACGGGGGAAAAGTTTTCGCCATGTTCTGGATTGTCACCGGGACCACTTTAGTCGCCAAAGCCATCGGTGGTTATCTCGAAATACAAACAGCAAAAAAACAGAAAGAATTGCGAACTCGAATTCTTGCCAAGCCTTTGACTCACCACGACGTGGAGATGGCCGACATCGACGGAAGCGGCTCGCTTAGCGAGGCTGAATTCGTTCTTTTCAAGCTCCAAGCCATGGGTATTTTGGAAGTTTCCGACGTGGAGAAAGTCACGCGCAAGTTTCGAGTCGAGCTCAACCCCGGGAGTGACGGCGAGGTCCAGATTCCGACAGAAAAATATCTCCAAGAGTGTCTCGTCAAGGGTATGGACTATCAGTTTGCCATGAGCTCTTATCAGGACAATACTGAGCAAGAGAAAATGAAAGAAAAGAACAAAGAAGACGAGAGGAATGCCGAGTTCACCATCAACAAACGCAAGCTTGGGTTGTTCAAAGGCGCGATAAACAAAATCTTGGTGAAAGTCGACGAAATGGAAGTCCTCCGAACGTCCGCAAGAGACGGCGGGGTCGTCTGGGACGAAAATGACCACAAAAAATTACGGCAAGATATCGTGACCGTCAGCAAGATGCTCCCCGCCGTCGAAGTCTCCGCGCTAGAACTGCGAGAAGAAGTACGCGTAATGAAGTTAAGGAATGCGAAGGAAGAACTCAAGCGCCTGCAGGAAAGCAAAATTACTTCGCATCTCAGCGAAGATGAGAAGAAGGCGATTCAAGAGCAGAAACAAAAAATTTCCACACAGAAAGCAGCTAGTAAGGTTATGGCTATAGTCCAATCAAATAGGAGGAAGACAGTTGCATTGGCTAGGGGTGAAGATTTATCCAAGGTCAAAGAAATATCTCCCTGAAATGAATAGTTCTTTTGGCACAAGGTGTAACGCTACACCTAGATAATACTAAACAACGTGTCTATCGGGGGGGGGGGCAAGTGCTATTAATATGTAAAATGATAGTATGTATTGTTGCTGCTACGGCTACGCACACCAATATAAATATCTACGTAACATTTTTATTATAGGCTCCATGGCGTGTCGTGTGTCCTTGTTGTTTGTCGTTGTCGTTGTTGTCGTTGTCGTCGTTGTCGTCGTTGTTGTTGTTGTTCTTTTAGGTGTTCCGGGTGTATGGTAAAGTAATCCCATCTCGCATCATAAGCTGCCGTCGTTCGTCAACAGCCTGCGAGGATCACAGTCAAGCTCTTCTTGAATTCACGAACGCCTTCGCTCGCAAGCAGAACATTTTTGTCAACAACGAAAGCCTCATTGTCACTGTCGTCACTGACGTCGCCGCTTCTTCCACTGCTACTCTCGCCGCCGCTACTACTGCTACTCTCCTCATCCCTCCTCTTACTCTTCTTACTCTTTTTAATCTTCTTGCTCTTCTTACTCTTCTCGCCCTTCTTGCTCTTCTTCCTCTTCTTCTTCTTCTCCCGCTTGCCGTCCTTCTTGCTCTTCTTCTTCTCCCGCTTCCCCCTCTTCTCCCCCTCCCCCTCAACCTTCCTCGTCATATCCACAATCTTCCCCACCTCCCCCCCCACCCCC
>Ga0115556_1000440_pt1 | contig 27316 bp, 19 predicted proteins | sample COGITO_mtgs_1104_5_FD_87282 | JGI IMG/M metagenome (GOLD analysis project Ga0115556, IMG submission 87282) | Pelagic marine microbial communities from North Sea - COGITO_mtgs_110414 | ecosystem: Environmental > Aquatic > Marine > Epipelagic | place: Germany:Helgoland, sampling site Kabeltonne... | reverse complement strand
TTTTTCTTCCGGATATCAAGCGAATTCGTGCTTGTGAGACGCCTTAACGTTCCTCTTGAAGGATACTTGCGAGTTCCCCTTCAACATGGGATTCTCGCTGCTGAACATACTCCCCATTTCAACCTCCCCTCCCCTACTCCTCTCTTGTTCTTTTCTTTTGTGTATTATTGTTGCTTGCGCCTTGTTTTCCGTGTACACAATGCCCTGACTCTCGTCAACTAAAGATTCAAAATCGAGGCTAAATACACCGGGGTCACCATCTCCTTCGACTACACCAATCTCTGTTCCAAGCACTGGTCCCACACCAAACAACCCCAAAACGCGCAATGCCGTCGCATTGTTGCGACATAATCTTCGGATAAAAACCTCGTAAGCCTCTGGTTTTTTCTCCCTTATCTCCAAGATCAATTCGAACTCGACCCGCTTGCACAGAAAAATCCCGATTAACTTCTCGAAACTTAGGAAATATAGAGTCGATTCGTGTTCCCTAATCCAGAGCTGCACCAGCTCATTGATCATCAATATCGTTAAGAACAAATTTCCACAAGTCAAAATACCAAAATCGATAAAAAGTGCCAGCGTCCGAAGCTTCCTGAAGGCGAAGAAAACCAAATTGCAAATTATGAATACCAGACAACACCATTTTATCAGACCTTTCATGTGGCTAAGGTCGTACTGATAAGTTGTCGAATTGTCGTCTTGGTTGGTCACCTTCAGTATATCCCACCCTCCAAAGCCTTCCCAGATCCTCCAAATAAAAGCAAACCCGACAACCAACCCGATCCCTATGAGTGTAGTCGTAATTTGCCTTCTCATTTTTCGTTGCTCTGGCGTGCGATTTTTCACTATCAACCAGAAGAACACCAATTCGATGGTTCTCAGCATGATCTTGCTCAGCTTTAAGACAATTTGCTTATAGACGTGAATTGTCACTCCAAATATTCCAAGCAAAAATAGCACGTTGCTGGTGTTCATTGCGAAGGTCCTTCCGCTGAGCCAAACGTACGCGTTGGTTTCCCCAATATAATCGTTCCACTGACTTCCTGACATTGCATACTTTAACTGACTAAAATCAAAAGTCAAGCCCAACGTTTTATTCTCGTTCAGCCGATAGCTGTCCAAGCTCAACACGTTCCGGCCAACGAAGCGGAAAAGAAAACTTCTGAAGTGTTCTTTATCGTGTTCCATGAGGTTGACTTCGGTTCCAATCAAACATATTCCTGTGCACAGGACGCTAACTGCCAATATCATAAACTTATCCACCTTAGCAGCGTCCATCGCAGACGCCTTTGGATTGAAAATCATGGTACTCTTCCCGAAAAAACTTATGAATACGAGACAAATAGAGTTGATCATGAGCAACAGACAAAATAGACCACTCACGGAAAGCAGATTCTCGTAACGTACTTCCAGTAGCAAGTTATCATTCTTGCACGTAAAGGTTGCTTCAGTCTTGTTGAAGCCAATTTTCTCCTTCAATAATCTGATAGCTTCTTTCCCCTCTTCTGTAAATGCCTTTACACACACACCTGAACACCATCCGACCTTTTCGTCAGCCCTCCTATCATATATTCCCCTTTGAGCCCTCAATGGAACTAGTTCAAAACCGTTTTCCTCGTCACAGCTCATGCACCGCTGGATTCCAGCCATGTGTGAGTACAGGAATTCTTTCTCGTCTTCGTTCATTCTGATCCCCTGCCTGATTACCTTACTATCTAAAGAATCCACCAGCCTACATACTCCCACATCAGTCCAGTACTTGCCTTGTAGCCGCTTGAGTTCAAGGGCAGCATCATCCTGCTGGTTGATAAAGCCGTCTACCTCGCATCTGTGAACTGTTACTCGGCTGTCTCTGACTCCCAACTCGAAATCAAATAGTACGTCGGTAATTAACTCTCGGTTACCAACCCATTTTTTCATCAGCAAGTCGTTATCGACAGTCTCTTTAGTATTATAACCTCCCCCAATTCCGCAGCTGCGGCAACTGCCGTAAGTGTGTGACAACCCTAATTTACTCTGATAAACGGCTGCCTCTTGTTCGGTGAGATTTTTTCCCCATCCTTCGTAATCATTACCGACTACATTCATTATCATACTATCGGGGCAGTACTGGATGTCAGAAAATTGCTGTAGACCCCAGAAAGTTTCAAAAATTTCTGCATCGTTGATCCACTGTGAATTGCTATAGTTATCGTATCTCTTTCCGCCAATGTTGTGTACTCCCTCCTTAACGTACTGAGCCCGCCTGTCCAGAAACACCTGGCTTTGTAGATACTCTTCTGATGCACTCCGAAAACTCCTGAACTGGGAGTTTGTTGTATCTTTCACGTTGCCCACCCCGGACAACACACAAATTGGAAGAGTCAGCAAACCAATGAAGAGAACAACAGTGAGATTCACCGTTTTGTGCTCTTGCTCTCCCGACCGCATACGCTTGATGCTGAAGAAGCAAAGAAAGCCCACTATCACGCTAAGGAAGCTCGCAGTCAAGCCCTCATAGCTCCCAAAAGCCTGGCTACTGATACTTGCCTGGCAGAGTGCCAATGACAAAGAACTGAACCCAAAATAAGGGAGAATTCGCGACAATTCTCTCGAACGTATGCTAGCGGTAATTTTTTTTCTTCCCTCTGTGCTGGGATCTAAACCATATTCCACGCAATCGGCGTCCTCCTCGTGCTCAAATATAATCTTCTCCCTGAGCTCTTGTGCTCTCAGAGCGATTAAATAGTCGTGACTGTTGAGGCAGAGAACGATGAATTTCTCTATGTAGTTGTTGATGCTCTTGACTTCTTCGTTACTCTCTAGCAGATACATTCGCAGTTCCCCGGCAGTGGCGATCGACAGTACACGATGCTTGTTGACCGTAAAGCTCTTCTGGATCAATTTTTTTCTGCTGACGTTTAGTTTCTGGCTTTCAGTTGACCTTGAGTCAGAGAGGCTTTTTGTATTGTCGTAACTTTCAAAGCTGCTTCCACTCTCAGAAAATCCCTCGTCTTCTATCTGGAACATGCTCTCAACCCTCTCTCGTCTCTGTTTATCTTGGCGCTTGAATTCCTCCTCCTCTTTTTTGAGAATACTCGTGAGCCGATGTCGATAGTTAGAGCGCCAGTCACTGTACATTATTGCCAGCTCGCTTAGTTTGCTACGCAACAGGTACTCATTGCTGTCTGGCCAGTCCTCCGTTACCATCTTCCAAAAACTCAGGCAATCCTTTTTCACCTTTGTACTTATGGCGTTCGCCTCATTATCAGTATTGTCGTTGTAACGCGTGTTCAACAGATCGAGTTCCTCCAGCAACTGCAATCTCGTCCTATAAAGTAGCATCTTCAAAGCGTGGGCGTCGCCCAGGTTCATGCCAGCTTGACTTGCCATCATTAAGTTCCACTGAATTCTTGGGTTAGAGTTTGGAGGGCGTCGGATTTGGGATAACAAAACAACAGGCTCACCTCTTCTTCGTACTTCTCACTCAGCTCACTGATCACGGGATCTTTGACTGCATTAAAGAAACTAGAGTATTTCCTCTTAAGGTCTATCTTCGTGTCTCCAGTTCTCCCCCTGTAGTACCCTACATTTTCACCCCCGTCGTCGTTGCCTGTATCTTCTTTTACAAGTTTTTTGACATTTTTTAGCATTTTCCACCTGCTTGCAGCGCCAACTTCAGTCTGTTTTGCCTGCGCTGATTCGATCTTCCTCGTCTCTTCTTCCTTTTTCTTTGCCACTTCCTCTATATGTTGATTTATAAGATGCTGTTTGTTGACGACAAAAGTGCTATTGCTGTGGTGAATGCCGTACTCATAGCTCACAACCGAAAGCACTATGAGCATCGCGTTGGTAAAAACGAAAACCACGCCTATAGAATCGGCTGCTTCCTGCGTGGTGTCAAGCTTAGCCATAGTTCCCAAGAATAGGTTGAAGACTGTTGTGATGGTTGCCGCGAATTCGAGAAAATTATAGAAATCCACTGTGTTATCGATCAGGAGTAACCGCAGCGGGAAAAGAATGAAAGGTTTTTTCTTATGTATGACCGCAGCATAGATCAGGTTGATAAGGGACATGGATAGCAGCTGGTAAAACCCTTCGTCTAGCATGCTGATGCTGAGGAGTAGAGAAAATTTCCTTCCCAGCGAGACAGCCTCAAACCAGGCGTACTCGTCTCTATACCATTCGTACAGAGCTCCCCAATAAACTAGTGATTTGGCGGTGTTTAGCTTCTTGTGAAGGTGGTTGATCAACATGGTGATGCATATTGGGATCCCTAGACCAACTCCACACAGTATGACAACTGCAATCATGAAATTGTAAAAGTAGGTCGGATCCGTGAAACTACACTCTAAATCTGTATCGACGCTCAGAAAATTTCCCTGATCTGAAGAGGTGCAGTCAAATAGCTTCAAGCTGTACTGCACAAGGGGAGAGTAGGAGCAGGTTATGAAGATAACCAGAAATTGGCGCAGCGTCTTAAATTTGCGCCGATAGTTGTGCATCGCCTTTATGTCGTCCTTTGACTTCAGTTTGCTCTTAAATGATAGCGCGTGGCTGTTTTGGCTGTCGGTAGATGATGAAGTCTCTCTCTCCCTCGTTTTGAGTCCACTGTACTCTTTCATCTTGTGCTTGTAGAATTTATCTCCAAAAAAGAACAAGACACTGATAGTAACCGGAAATATTATTATGAAGGCATACTTTTCGTAGAAGCTCACTTTCTGGATGCAGTCGGGGTGGACAACATCGATGTTCAGACTAAAGACTAGGAAAAAGGATGTTAATTTCTTTACCAGCGGAGGCCAAGGCACATCCATATACATGATCAATCCAAGGAGCTGCGCGAATGTGGAGTAGATCTTCAAGCGGATGAGGTGGTGAAAATTCAAATCGATTTGTGAAAGGCTGTAACCGATGATGAGGGCGATTACTACACCGATGATTGTCAGAATAGGTGTATCAGCGCACTGATTGCAGTCGTTACCGAGCGTGTAGTAGCCACTTGAACAGGTGCCACAAAGATTTCCCTCATAACCAATCGAACAGTTTCTGTTACCTCCTCCCATGCATGCTGAGGGGTTTGGACAATCGAAGCAAGTAGTCCCTCCAAAGTCAACCGTGGAGATTTTCCCGGGAGGACACAAGCTGCAGGCTGTTCCTGGCCCATCTGTTGCTTTGCCATATATGCACAAAGTGCAATTGTCACGGTGGTCAGCATTTGTTAGTGAGTTTGTGCTGCGTCCAGGATTGCACGGAGTAGCGGCTATGCTTCCTAGGGTACAGAAATTATTTTCAGGACAATCATAAGGGGCCGGCTGAACTTCGCTCACCCAGTCGCCGGGACAATAATGGCCCGCAGGGCAAAGAGAACAGTCGCTCTTGGCAGTCATTCCCCCCAAAATGAAATGACCATAATACGAACCACCCGGGCACTGGTTGGGACAAGACGGTAAAGTCAACATTTCTGTATTGCTGTAACGACCTCTACTGCAGTTGGCTGGTACCTGGGATTCGATGTCTGTTACCTCACAGCTTCCACCGGCCCCAAAGCAGCAAGTTTTGCCAGCAGGGCAATTAAAGCAGGTTGGTGACAGTAGATTTGTATCGATGGGACCCTGGTTTATAAATTCGATGTTAGGGTATAGCTCAGTTCGGTACTTGCCGGCTAAGCAGGGGGTACAATCCGACATTGAGGTCAATGCAGCAGCGAAATTTTGCTTACACCGCTTGATGGTACTGGCGGATGAGTCAGACTTTTCGGGACAGCTTAAACCACGCGGGCACTCAGTGCAGTCTGAAACACTGTCTGCGCCGGAAAATAGCAATGATGACGTATTCATAGTGATTTTCCCGCTTGGACAAGGCTTACAGAATGCCTGAGCTGTAACGTCATTGTAGGTGTTGAAAGGGCAAGGGAGTTCCATTGTTGGTTGACCAGCACTAGCTGAGCAGAAGTGTCCTTCTATGCAATTCTTGCATGACGCTTGGGCCGGGAGGTCGTTCGTTTTTCCCTCTGGGCAGCTAGAGCAAACAAGAGAACCCGGCCAGGCGGCAAAAGTTCCGATTGGACAAGGGATTTCGCTGAACGTAGTATTATGGACATCCCAGAAACACTTGTAGCCGGCTGGACAAATAGTACAGTCTGAGTGATTCGGGTTATGTTTTTCCCCAGGTTCTGAGCACTTCATACAAAAGTTATTCCCGACTGTGTCTTGATAATAGCCAGGAGGACAGAGTTTTGTTGACGGGCCCACGCAATAGTGTCCTATGGGGCAGTCAGGGAAATATGACAATGTCCCGTCAATTCCTGCCTCGGCCACAGGGCAATCCGTAGTTTGCGTGAAACGCCCGCAGAATGTGTTGTTAGTGCAATTAATGCAGAGTGAGTCGTCTTCTTCGCTGTCAAAAATAGATTTTCCAAGACAAAGGTATGGTGGGTTGTCTGCCTTATAGACGGGAGTCACTGCTGTGTAGTCCAAATAGTTGCCACTTGCAGGTGGGCAGGGCAAGCAAGAGGATTGCTGAGCCTCGGAGCTGAAAGATCCAAGCTCGCAGTCAAAGCAAGTGGGTTTCTGAGTTAGGGAAGGGAGGGTGGAGCTGTACGTGCCGGGGCCACAGGAGGCGCACAGAATTCTTTCATGGTCATCGGGATCTTGGTACTGCATCGAGTGAGTTATAGAGCAATACATGCATCGTTTATTGTTCAAGTCGAATACTTTTATAGGTGGGTCGTATCTCTCGAGACTATAGGTACCCCCATCTACTTGCACACTGGTATCGTCTAGAGCCAAAAATCGAAGGTCGATTGGGAGCTATTCGATAGGTGGTTGGGATTGGGTTGGTTTAGGCGAGGGTGAGGAGGACGAGGAAGGAAACGCATTTCTCGAGTTACTGACAACAGTTATGCGGTCTTCACGCATACAGTGCTCACCTCCACACAATCTACACAAAGGGTTCTCGTCGTATCTGCCCCACGTCTCGGAACCTTGTATATTGCGATCTCGTGCGGTAAGACAATGTCTGAGCCTACCCGCTTATCCTCAACCTTCGTGGCATTTGTGTGCAGTGAAGAGTAGGATTGGGGGCGCGGACAGAGCTTATTCTTCAGAGGATTCATATCAGTTTCTTGCTCGTTGATGCAAGCGTAGTTGCAGTGATTGTTTTTGTCCAGGAGCACACCCTGGCTCTGGCTCTTTGATCTTACTTCAGCGATAGATTTATTCTGAATGCAGAAAACTCTCAAGGCATTTCGCACAGGAAATGACGCTTCATCGTACATATAGATGGTCGGACCACCATTTACCACAGTAATATGCTCCACTACCATGACAGATGGCCCTGAATCGAAAGGAAGCAACGCATCACAGGAAATTGCAGCATTTAGGAGTGGGTCAACACCATCGTTATGATAAGTAAACATGCCCTGCTCCTCACCAAACATGAAAGTTGGCATCGACCTCTGGTAAAGTTGCTCAGGCACGAGGTCGAATGAAAGCGACGCGAAGTCTTCGTCCTGTATACAAAGGAAATCATTTGCGTCGAAGTCAGCGTTCACTGCCATTCTTTCACCACAACTTTCACAACGATTTTCATCCACATTCCAGATATCATTCGCTTGGGGACATGATTGTGAGAGAGCTGGTTGTGACCAAAATATGAGGAAGAGGATAGGGCAGTAGAAAGCAGGGAGAAGTGACCGGTGATGGGGGTACATGGTTCTGCTTCCGTCGCAGTTGTAGAGAGAAAGAACCTCCCAATAAAGTGGTCCCCCGTTCAAAAGAAGCCTTGAATAAAGTGGTCCCTTTCAAAAGAAGCCTTGAAAAAAGGTGGATGAATTGCGGATGTGGATAAATAGGGGTGTTGCAGTCGATGAGAATGCTTGCAAAGGGCCAGTAGGGCCATGAATTTGAATGCAGACTTCGTTTTCTAGTTGAAAAGCAGGTCAGATTATTCCTCTGGAAGAACATCACGGACGAGAGACGGGAACTAGTGACTAGTGTATTTTCAAGCTTTTATGGAAATTTTTGCCGCAGATCAGAAAAAGTAGGAATGGCAAGGACAGCAACCCAGCACTTAAAGGAAATTCGAACAGAGGGGGAAATGCCCGCGACAAACAACTAAAAAATTACTCTCTACTTTTAATCACATAAAACATGGCTCATCAGAGATAGACACACTTGTAGTCTTTGAGAGAATGGATCATTAAATAAGCAGCCCTAACGGCCCTGCTCGCAAAGACAGCACTAACCAGAGCGATCAAAGCGCTGAGTTTGAAGTCAGTTTCGATGATATTCACTATTTCCTCCCTTGACCACTCCGGGCATCGCTCCGTTGCGTCAGCCTCGTCAATATTACAACAACAGCACCCATACATTTCGCCCGTACAGGCAACGCTCTGGACCTGCTCGTCCGTTTTCACCTCATATAGCGACTCAACCTTGTAAACATAGAAAAATGAAGTCGCGGTTGCTACTCCTAGCAGTACTACTACACCTACCATAGCAGTTGCATATGCCTTCAAGGCAGGTCGGATTTTCTTGTAGGACACGAAGGCCCCGAACAAAGCAAGAAAAACCAGTGCATAACTCGAAACCGTGAACATATAGTGCAGGATCTGATCTTCGACTTGCAGGTCGACGTGTTGTTTTAAGAATACTCCCACTGCAAAACAGGCTAATGCTGGGAGGAGGAGCAGGTAATTGATTGCATTTAGCATCGACGTCATTATCACTTGTAGTGTCAAGGTACGTTCTACAAACTTGAGGGAAATTATTATCAGCCCCATCGCAACCAATCCGATTACCCCGTTTATATTGAAAACCCAATTCATGTAGATATTCAATTCCTGTGATAAGGGAGGTTGGGTTATATGTTAGCTCTCTGAAGGGGTTTTGAGGGTGAGAAGGTTAGACTCACCTGCTCAGCAGCCTCTCGAATTTCCCCGCAGTTACTCTTCTGGTACTTTGCCTCGCACCAGGCGGCCTCATCAGGAAATAGGTGACCCCCGTTCGCAGGCACAGTGCACTCTGCATCCCCCGTTCCTTCCTCACAGAAGAATTGACGCATCCAAACAAACTCAGATGTCGCCCACCTGTGGTCGATCCAGCCCCTCAACACGTTCTTAAAGTCCACGCACGCTATGCTAAAAAGGAAGAGAGGACCGATGGCGATCAAACTCATCCAATAGTACAAAATCAAAAGCCGAATGTCCACCTTTCGGGAAGAGTGGAGCCCAATAATTGATGTTATCAGGGTGTAGATGCCTATCACAGCTTGTGTCAGATAGGTGGAGAGACCCGTAGTTCGCTCTTCTTTCATTCCCAGCCCCTCCACTACTTTTCCAAAATCATAAGTGAAGAGGCCAACTATCACCACTCCACAGGCTGTATAGTAGAGCGAGGATATAAGGATGAGAACATTGCAAGTGATCAGGAGCTTCCGGTCTGTAAGTCTCCGCAACCGCCGGTGAATTTTGCGCGGGTGCAAGCAGGACACACAGCCATAGAGGCGGCCGATTAGACCCATTGAATGAATGTACTGTAAGTTATGGATTAGGGATAATTGATTTTGTGAGAAAGGCGAGAGGAGAGAGAAAAAGAAGATGAGAAGATTGATTTAATCGGATTAACTAAGTCTCTTGATTCAAATAGTACTGTCTAGCTCAGTAAAAATGTTGAAGAATCCTCTCTCTCTGTCAAAGAGGCCCAACCGGTAAGTCTTGAGCTTCTCCCGTCACAATTCGAAAGTGCACTAACTTAAACCCTCTCCCCCCCCCATCCATCCTTAAGCCGGCCTCGGGAGCTGACGGCCGACCAAATGCAGGAGCTGAAGGAGGCTTATGACCTATTCGACGCCGATAAGACGGGAAAGATTGACCTTCATGAACTAAAGGTTTTGATCCGGGCACTTGGGTTTGAGGTTGCAAAAAAGGAGGTCGTCAAGCTCGTTCACGATGTTGATCCAAGCAACGACGGCAACGTAGACTATACTACCTTTTTGGAGGTCATGACCGACAAATATTCGGAGAGAGACCCGGCAGAGGAAGTCAAAAAGGCATTTGATCTATTTGATGACGACAAAACAGGTAGAATCGGAATGAAAAATATGCGAAGGATAGCACGCGAATTGGGCGAGAATTTGAGTGAACAGGAGCTTCAAGCTATGATCGACGAGTTTGACCGCGACCAAGATGGAGAAATCAATGAGGAAGAGTTCAACTACATCATGGCCCAGCAAGATGCTTAGGTTAACTGATGATGATAGACAGGGGGAGGGGTTTTTTTGTTTTGTTTGACTTAAATGAGAAAGATACGTGTAATAAATGGCTGTTGCAATTTGGCTACAATGCATTTCGTGTCACTCTAGTCTTTTGTTTTTTATTGTTGTTTTCTCGGCCGTGCATTTGTTCGCGTGCGACCGCCCCCCTTGGCGCCTGCATCACGCCTGCTTGCAGGTCCATGCCCAACAGCAGAGGCAGTTTGGAAGGAGCGCGCGAGAGCTTTGCACATCTCGTTGGCACTTGACCTCTCCCCCTCGAAAACCCCCAGGGATAATACACATGGATATTTCCAAATCGGGTCTGTTGACCAGTTCAACAAGTGAATGTTGCCAGTGCTGTTCGGGTTGTCGTCATCGTCATTGTCGTCGTCTTCATTGTCATCGTCATCGTCGTCATCGTCGTCGTCGTCGTCATCGTCGTCTGCTGCGATAATCATTGTTCCATCTCCAGCTAACTCGTCAATTAGCTTGAGGCCAGCAGATTCTGCAGATTCGCGCACTATTTCATCAATCTTCTCCCGGTAGTCTGTATCCAATAATGCAGCACGAAGAGGAGATATATCGACCAAAACAGTATCGAGCATTCTGCCGCCTGAAGCCTTCATCTGAACTATCGCCGGTATATTGCGCGCATCGCACCACTGTCTGTGTGTGTTCGCAAGTGGCGATCCCTTTCGATTCCGCCTGTTGCCCGTACCATCAATTTTGAGGTAACCTAGCCTTTGTGTTCTGGCAAACTCAGCACGCTCACTCTCATTCAGACGGTGAGGCACTCCTCGGCTCCCGCTCCCTTTCCTCTTCGCTGGCTGTCCGCGAGCCAACCGCTCCACATCATCAAGTGAAATCCTACCGCTCGCATCGAAAGGACGTGAACTGTATCTTCGTGAAGCAACGTGGTGATGACGCAGCAATCCAGGGCGAAATTTTAATGAGTTAGAAGTGTGAACTACTATCCCTAAAAATGTAACCAGAGGAAGCATGATGGGGACGAATGATTCCAGCAACAGAAAAATCTCACGGATTGAGGGACATTATTATGAAATTATAGTATTTTATTTATTTTCGTGACCCAGTTTTCCAGTCATCATTTACCCGCGGGTTATGTTTGAAATTATAAGCTTAAGGGACCCCATTACGATCGTTAACAGCTTCGTCGTCTTGCTCGTCGGCATCATAGCTGCTCGAATCGTCCGTGAGATTTCAGGCGAAGAGGAGGAGGTCAAGAACAAGAAGTGAAGACCGTGTGTGATGGCGACCGTGTTGGTGCTTCTTCTCCTGCTTTCCTCTACTCTCGCATTTTTCCTCCCAATGACGGGGGTGAAAACAGCAGCATCATCATTTTTCCTCCCAATGACCGGGGTGAAAACAGCATCATTGTTGACAATGCAGCAGACAAAAGGATTCTCGTCAGGCGGAGCTGCGCTATTGGTAAGTGAGCTCACGGTTTTCGTTCCAGGTTTAACAGAGCCTATACTCTCCGACGTAAACCTCCGCGTCGAACCGAGAACGAAGTGGGCGATAGTTGGAGTCAATGGCTGTGGGAAAAGTACTCTCTTAAAATCAATCACTGGCCAACTGGACGACGCAGCTACGGCCGATTTTAGTGGTGGTGATGGTGATAGTGGAGGGGGTGGACGGGGAATCGCGCTGGGAGAGAACGAGCGCTACGGATACTTGGAACAAACATCAGTATCTGGCAAAACTTCTACAGTGATGCAAGAATGCAAACTCGGAATGGAGCAACTAACTAAAACGCAAGCAAAAATTGACGAGCTGACGAAACGGATGGAAAGTGGCGATATTAGCGACAAGACCGTGCAGTCTCTCGCGGACGCGGAATTTCTGTTCAACTCTCTCGGCGGGTATACACAGGAAGCTGAGGTCCAAACGATTCTCAAAGGTCTGGGATTTGAAGAAAAGGATAATGAGCGACTGTGTTCTGAGTTTTCAGGAGGCTGGCAAATGCGAATTGCCCTGGCTCGATTGCTTTTATCTAAGCCTAGTTTGCTTTTGCTGGACGAGCCGACGAATCACCTTGATCAGAGCGCTAGGGCTTGGCTTGCAAATTACCTTCGAAGCTACGATGGGACCATCATCATCGTTACCCACGACATTGGCTTGATCAGCAGTGTTTGCACCAGCATTGCCAACATAAACAAGGGAAAGGTTCAGGTTTTCAAAAATATGAATTACGATCAATTCATCCAAGAACGGCAGCGGCGCGCTCTTGCCGCTCAAACTGCCTATGAGAATAATCTAATGGAGGCAAAAAAACTGAGTGATTTTGTAGCCAAGTGGGGTGCCTCGGCTACCAAGCGAACGGTAGCGGAAGATCGACGAAAAAAACTCAACCGTATGAGGGAACAAGGCCTTCTCGATCCACCCGATGTGTCTTTTTCTCTCGAGCGAAAACCTATGATGGCCTTCAGTGAAGCTGCCAAGTCAATTCCGGACGAGGCCCTTCTCCAGATGCGTTCTGTTGATATTGGATACCGAGGAGAGAGCAGCCCATTACTGAGGAATGTAAATTTAAATATCCGCCCGGGTATGAGGCTGCTTATCAGGGGATCCAATGGAGTTGGGAAAAGCACGATCGTAAAGGCAATTCAAGGCCTCAGTGAGGTTGAAGTCAAAGGGGGTATTTCGACATCCAAGTCACTAGCGATGAACGTCTTCAATCAAGACTGTGCCCAAGAACTAAATGCCTCATTGAATGGAATTCAAATTTTGGTCGATGAGGTGCGGAGTCAAGATATAAGCATCACAAATCAGCGTATTCAAGGAGTTTTGGGTGCGCTTGGATTGAGCGATGAAGCAATGACCAAAACCATCGGCCAGCTCAGTGGCGGGCAGAAAGCTCGCGTTGCTTTATCTAAATTCGTGTTGAGAAGGGCGAATCTATTAGTTTTAGACGAACCGTCGAACCATCTTGACATCGAAACTCTTGACACACTTATTGAAGCTCTTAAGGCGTACGAGAGCGACAAGAAAGTTAAGCGTGCGGCCATCGTTATCGTCAGTCATGACTCGAATTTCTGTAAAAGGCTTGACTTGACGCATGTGGCCACGGTGGTGGCGGGTGGCATCCTTGTGGAGGAGAGATCACTGCGCGACGATGATTTTGATGCGGTACCGGTAACCAGTACAGCAGAAGATAAGGAGGATGTGAAACACATGCGCAACGAGGAAGAGGATGCTAAAACTCGCAAAATGAGACTCAATGCACCTCGACGGATCTCAAAACTCGAAAAGGAGATCGCTGAGAAAGAAGCATCGTTGAGTCTCCTAATTGATGAGATGAACACCGCGGGGTATGATTACGAGCAACTGATAATCTTACAGCGTCAGAGAGAAGTGTTGGAGGAAGAAATTGAAAAAAAGCTAGCAGACTGGGAGCTTGTGAGTGAAATGTTAATATACAAGTAGCTAGCTACAGTAGCTGAGGACGTTTGAGAATTGTATGAGAAATATTTTCCTTTTAAAATATTTGTGATGTGGTTCTTAGGTTTTCTCGAAAAGTCTCGCCCTCTCTCTGCATCTGGACCTGCCGGCCTTCCAAGACCCCCGCACTATATCGTGTATTTAACCTCCGCTAGGCTGATAACTTTGCCTCTAGTGTTCCAATCCGCAGTATTTACTCTTTAAAATTTTCATTAATCTCCCCCCAACCCCCACAACATATAACAACTCCCCAATTCGATTATGGGCGCTGACGAGTGCAATGAGAGCATAGCTGCGGGGTTTGAGGAGCTCTTCGCATTTTTGGTCGATAACGGGGTGCCGGATAGCTCCATAGACGACTTGAAGGCGCTTGTGGAAGCTGAGCAGCTGATGGAGGCTCTTGATCAGGCACAGGAGTATTCAAAGTGCTTTCCATACATGAAGCATAGCACACTGATCTTCCAGATCGCGGCTCTTTGGGAGCTAGTGTGCGCAAAGTATCAGTACGCCAAGGACAAGTGTATTAAGAAGATCGTTGCAATAACAGCGGACAGCAAGGCAGAACCTGAGGTGCTTGAAGCAGCTCAAGCGAAGAAGGAGGAGGCGGGGCGTTTTTGTCAGAGAGCGAATGTCCAGCTATACTCTTTGCGTGCACTGAAGGAAGTCTACATGAAGAAGGAGTCAGGCGAAAAGGTTGTCACGGAGAGGGAGAAAGTGACCTGGCTCAACAAAGATGATGTGGCAGCATTCCGATCAAAACTTGAGGCAAGTGCGTGATCAACTCACAAACTGACGAACGAAACGTTTGAGATTACTTAATTGTAGACTGGCTGTTGTTTTTAAAGCTACTACTGCACCTTCGAATCTTATTTTTTGTGTTATTCGCTATTCCAGGAATCGAATCATAAGATAATCGAATCATTCCAAGAAGCAGATGATTGCAGTAATATCATCATCGCTCCCCATCCGCTTGGCTTCGTTGCAAAGTATTCTTGCACACTGCGGACTGCGTGGTTCTTTCATCAAGACTTTGTTAACGATCCTGGCAGCGTTTTTTCCGTCCATAACGTCGAAAACTCCGTCGCTGGCTAGAATAATATAAGTGGGAATCTCCTGCATCCTTCCCAGGTACACTTCATAGTCAAAGGCATCAACAAAGGGCTCGGCAATAACCGCTTTTTCGCACATTTTCTTAACGTCCAAGTCCCCAATCGTCCTGCTGGGTTCCAGAACGCTCATAACCCGTCCCCTCTTCACGTATCCACCTGCTTTATAGATACGCTGCTTCTCGTCGCTGTCACCACTTCGGTGAGGTTTGTTGAGTTTTTTTATTTTTCTGCCGTTTTCATAACACATGACCGCTTGACAGTCTCCGGCAGCCGCCACCCCTATGAAATGTCCCCTCAGCCCAACAAGAAGACTGCACGCACCACTATCGTCCCCAGTCTGTAGCCCCCACCTGCAAAAGTCATTTTCAGCGGTGAGAGTGGTCTCGGCAAGAGCCATCTTCAATGATGTGGCAGTGTCTTCGATGTCAGTGTTATAGACGCTACTGTTAAATATTGATCCCATGTTCTGTGCGCACCACTCGCTGCACGCAGCCCCCCCGTGACCGTCAAAAACCCCAAACAAACTCGTGTAAGGGGTTTCGCTTTCATGCTCCCCAATAATCATTTTGTTCCGCGTAGTTACATCGGTGTACGCGAGAAAGCGATCTTCGTTCGCATGGTATGCGCCAGTCCTTGAATGTGTGTTAAATTCTATCTTAAACTTTTTTTTGCTGTCCCTCTGCGCTGCGGTAACAGACTTTTTCCTTTCTGGAGTGTTATACAGCCGAACCTTGTTGTCAGTGTTATTGCTGTTAATAGGGGGGATCTTTTCCATAGGCTGGTCTTTGTTGACCAGTTTGTCTAGGTATTTCCCTGCCGGTGATATTGGCGATTGTTGACGATTCTGTGCTTCATTCTCGGTTGTTGCTTGCCAAGATGTTGATATTGTCAACGGAGCAGTCGGCGTTGATGGCAGCGTTAAATTGCTCCCGTCCGCATTTCCATCGTCTGATTCATTAACGTGCGTCGAAAAGAGTTTGCTGCTCACACCTGATATCTTCCTCAAAACGTCGTTGACAAAAGAGGGTCTTTTTTCTTTCTTCTTCTTCATGTTGCCGCTCGAGTCCATCAAGTGACCATCACTAACACTCTGCAGAATCGCCCCTCCCTCGCTAGATCTCGATTTAGACTCACTATTTAACGATAAATTTGCGAATGATTCTGGACTGAAACTCTGCCGACCTTCAGGTTCATCACTGTCCCTTCTCTCCATGCTGCTACTCCGCTCCTTTATCGAATTCACTTCAGGGGCAAAATTAGTAGATGTAACAGAGGCCGCAGAAGAAACGGAAGATGAGCCAATCGAATCGAATGTTCGCCGTCGTGTATGCATCTTGGTAGATGTCTTCCGGCGCCCAAGAATCGCTTGACGATGAGCAGTCTGCTGCTCAAGGGAACCATCTTTTTTTGGGGGGCTACTGCTGCTGCTAGACAAGAAACTCTTCCGAATCCGAATCGGTTCAGTCTTCGGTTTCGCAGACAGCATCTCTTCTAAAGCTGAAGGGAAGTCGAAGGAAGGGAGAAGAGAATTTCTTGCACAATACCCTCTTCAGGAGTTAAGCAAGTCAAGAGAAAGTTTGGTTGAGTGGATTTTTGCGAAATTTCTGCGCTGTTTAGGGCAGCCGTTTTTCTCGAGATAAGCTATATCTGTTGGAAGAAGCTGTGGAAGAAAAAAATAGACTTAAATAATTGGGAGTTGTGGGCATTGCATGGGCATATCCCCCGCTCCCCCGAAAATTAAAATGTTATTGCTGAATCCTAGTCAATGACCTTTTGGGTCGGAGCTGTCAGTGCTGCTTGCGTAGTCTTTGCGACCATCAAGTTGCGATCTGCATTTTCTTTTTCCTCTTCCTTCTCACTTATACCATTGGGTCTCTCAACAAAGAGAGTAAAGAAACATCATGCAGTGCTTGAGATAGATGGCGATGATCCCCTCGATGTCTACCTTCGCGATGTGAAGTCTAGGAGTATTTCTTCGACCTTATTGAAGCAAGTTCCAAAGGCACTTGAACAACACAACGTCACTGTCAAATCAATTTCTCCTCACCAAATGTCTTTTGAGCACTTTCTCGTCATTTACGAACATGAACGGAATAATTACGCCGTCTTAAAGGCGCTCCTCGTATCGATTGCGCGGTTCCTTGTTGCGAGGAGCATGGTAGGAGTGATAGATGAATACACCTGTGATGGGAGGGTGTGTTGCTGGGCTCAGACAATAGTCAAGGGAGCAACTTTGCGTGCAATGTGGTTTTATCAGAATAGACAAGCTCGTAATAGCAAGCTGTTTCTTTGGTTTGACACCCTCAAGAGCTCAATTTTGCGCCTCGGTGATGGAACTTTGCAGGAGAAAGGGGTGAAATTCATTGATTTGGGCCCAAGTCAATCTGCAGGTGCTGTGGCCGTAAAAACCAAATTCGGTTTCAATAATTCGCTTGAATGGCGTGAAATTTGTGATTATGAGGGCGAATTTTTGCAACCGCCGCAGTACAGTAGATGACTTTGCCGGACAAATATTAATCTTTCGAGTAGTATGTTGTCGCAAAACGAACTTTTGCCTTTTTCTTCTAAATTAACTATTTTCATTGTTCAAGATCGATAAAAGGTCAAAGATCAGCAACAATTGGTTGCTGGCCTGGGTTGAACTGAGTGCCGCTTGCTGCTGCGCCTGGGGCAGCATTGCTGCTGCCACCAGCACCGCCAAAAGTTGCGCCTCCTACGACATCATAACTACGATAGAGTACATTTAGTTAGATAAAGAGAAGCAAAGAGGGTAATTGAGAGCGCTAACACATGAGTACCGCAGCGATCAACTCACCCGGTAGTAATATTTCCCTCCACGATCTCATCCTTAGCCTGAACCAAAACATACGTAAAAACGAGCGTGATCAAAAATTCACACACGGCAAATATACATATTGCACGATATCCACCGATGTGGTCGCATGAGTAATGATCGATCACATCAGTGCCAATAGGAACACCGTTAAAGGTTTCGTTACAACCACTTAGCTGCCCCCAGAAGACAGCAGTCATCAATGACAGAAGACAAATCATGAAACTACAGCCGATTAGAAACCCGATTGCTACAGTAGACTGTGATTTCGTCAGCACGTACAGACCCCCGGTAGTGAAGAGAATGTACAGAACAGCAGTAAGCATCACATTGAAACCGGCATTGGAAGTGGATGAAACGGAGAGTGACGTTATGACGAAACATAAGGTGGGAATGGCGTTGAAGCCAAGGAGAGTCGTCAGCACTTTCGGTTTGTCAGCCAGGATTTGATCCATTTGAAAAAGAGAGAGAGAGAGAGAGGGAGGGAGAGAAGGGGGACCCACGTAGAATTCAAGATATGATAGTAGGAGTGTTTGCGGAGAATTTTCGGGCGCTTGGAGGTAACAATTGCTCGCTTGAAACGGTGAAAGCGGATGGATCCGGGATGCGAAAAAACTGGAGGGAGGTTTTCTATGTCCCCCCCGCGCCCCACCAACAAATTTCTATTGGATGCCTGACTAAAATTAGTTTATTTTTTTTAGTATCAAATCCATTGTCCAACTTTCTCAGATAGTCGAATTCTCATACTGCTTCTAAAATATAAAAAAAAGAAAGTTCTCTCGAGAACCAGCAGTGTTCATCGCCGAGCTCCACAACTTAACTCTCGCAGCACCCACTCCGCCTACCCCTCCCCTCGTAAATTAGGCTTCCATGAAGTTCAACTATAGCCCGCACCTTTCCCTGGGGACGCTTTACACACGCGGTCCGCTGATCTTTTCCTCTGTAACAAACAACCTCCTCTGTGCTGCCCACAACAAAATCAATGCCTACAACATCACAACAAACACTCTCCGGACGCTCCCGTTTGAGGCCAGAAGCAACATAAAGACATATGCTCTGACCCACGATGAGCGATTGCTGATCGTCATTGACACCAACGATTATGCCACGTTGATTTCGTACAGCCGTGGGACTGTCCTCCACAGGTTCCGCTTCAAAAGCACCGTGACGGCGATTTCCTTTTCTCCTGACAATAAATTTTTCGCCGTTGGTTGTGGCGAGCACGTGCAGGTGTGGCGCACGCCGGGAGTCCGACGAGAGTTCAGCCCGTTTGTGCTTCATCGGACTTTGACAGGATTCTCACAAGGCGTGAGGACTATTGAGTGGAGCAAGGATTCACGGTACATTGTCGCAGGTTCTAGCGATAATACGGTTAGGATTTTTACTGTGGACCCGATTGAGGGGTTTGTGCCTTGTACGCTCGCTGGGCACAAGGGGCCTGTGGCAGGGGCATATTTCTTGAAGGGTGGTGTTGAGGAGGCTATTACCATAAGCGATGACGGCGCCATGTGCTTGTGGGTATATGAGCGAGGTAACGCTGGGGAGGAAGGAATCAATGACGATCTTTTTTCTCCAGGGAAGCGGAAGCGACAGGAGGAGAGCGAATTGGTCGGCGGTAGGTGGACAATCAAGAAGCGCCACTTCTTCTCGCACAACCAGTCTGATTCTGTGGATGGGGGGGTCAAGAAATCGAAATCGAAATCGAAATCGAAATCGAACTCGTCCTCGTCCTCGACTTCAACCGGTCAGTCGTCCAAGATTGTGTCAACTTCCACGTCGCCGGATGGCACCCTCCTCGTCGTGGGGTTTGAGAATGGTGTGTTTGGTCTCTACGACATAACCCATATTAATACTCCACTCCCTGGAACGGTCCCTGTCAATTGCCTCCACACCCTCAGCGTCACCAACGGCCGAATCACAGCCGTGCGAGTCTCCCCCGATGGGGCATCTCTCGCACTTGCCTCCCCTGACAACTCGCAATTGCTACTTTGGGACTGGCAATCGGAGACTTACCTTCTCAAACAGCAGGGACACAACTATGGAATCAATGCTGTCAACTACAGTCCCGATAGTATGACGATGGTTACGGGTGGAGAAGATGGGAAAGTGAAGTGCTGGAGTGGTGCTGGATTTTGTTTTGTTACATTTGGAGTTCACCGCGGTCCAGTGTCAGTCGTCAAGTTCTCCAAGCCCTCAGTCATTTTTTCGGCCTCACTTGACGGTACGATTCAGGCCTATGATCTCGTTCGATATAAACCGTTCCGGACCTTCACTACGCCGACGCCTGTCCAGTTTTCCTCTCTCGCAATTGACCCCTCCGGTGAAATTGTCGCTGGTGGAACTCTGGATCCTTTTGAAATTTATGTCTTCAGTGTCTCAAATGGCAAAATCATTGACGTTCTCAGCGGACACAATGGCCCCATTAGCTGTCTCGAATTCGATCCTGTGGGGGGGATGTTAGCAAGTGGTAGTTGGGATGGGACTGTGAAGGTTTGGGACGTTTACAAGAACCAGGTCGAGGAAACTTTTGTTCATACCAGTGATGTTCTGTCGCTGGCTTGGCGGCATGATGGCAAATTTATCTGCGCGAGCACCTTGAACGGCGCCCTGAATTTCTGGGACAAAGATAATGGAGAGAGGTGAGTTAGTTTCAGCTTCAGCGGTGGTTTTTTCTGTATGTTACGCCTGTATGAACGCAACGCACAAACTAATAAAAATCTACAATTAACTAATACAATTTTGTTTGTTTTTTTTCGGTCGTGGCACAGCGTTGGTGTCATAGATGGTCAACGGGATATCGTCGGCGGGAGGAAGGAAAACGATCGCCAGACAAGCTATAATAATCAGTCCGGTCGTCACTTTACGAGCGTATGTTATTCTGCCGACGGTCAATGCGTACTAGCAGGAGGAAACTCCAAGTTTGTGTGTATTTATGAAATCGCCTCTGAAATTCTCCTCCGGAAATTCCAGATCTCACACAACCGCAGTCTGGACGGCGTGCTTGACCACCTAAACAGCAAGTATGATGTAGAAGGTGGGGAAGGAGTCATCGCTGAAATTGCTGCCGAGGGTGATGACGGCGCCCCCAACAGCAATCTCCCAGGGGCCAAGCGGTCAGACGACGGCAGTCGGAGGACAAAAACGGAGGTTCGGTGCAAACAGCTGAGCTTTTGTAGCACAGGGAGAGAATTCAGCGTTGTGACGACTGAAGGGCTTCTCATTTACCGCCTGGACGATGACATGGTGTTCGATCCGATAGCCCTCACGGAAGCCGTCACTCCCAACAGTGTTTGGACCGCTCTTACAAACCAAGAATGGTCGAGGGCGCTCACATTGAGTTTGATCCTTAGCGAACCTGGTTTAGTAGAGGAGGTGCTTGATCGAACTCCTAACGACTGCGTCGAAATCGTAGTCAGGGGCATCTCGAAACAGAATCTTGGCAACCTTGTTGTTGCACTCTCTACGACAATGGCCTACACTCCCCACGTAGAATTTTATCTCAATTGGTGCCTTGCGTTGCTGAAATTTTGGGGTGTCGAACTGTCGAAGAATGGTGGAGCTAGCGGTAAATATACGTTGGCTTTTCGAAATCTCCATAAAGTAGTAAAGAATGCCCTGGAAGACGTGCGGAAGATTGCCGATGAAAACAGCAACAGACTGGACTTGCTCTGCCAGCAGATGACTGGTGAGCCATAATATTAGTGAATGTTTGCCATAATATTAGGTGAATGTTTGCTTTGGCATGTGTCGTAGCTAGTCGTAGCTAATTATGTTAAGGTGCTGAAGGTGCTGGCGAAAGTAAAAGAGACTTCTCACACAAAGAGACTTGGGGACACATAAGATTAAAAAAATTGACGGCTTTTTCTCCTTCAAAATCTCTCAGTTTTTTTTACTTTTTCTAATTTTTCAGTTTATTTCATTTTTACGACCGACATTTTTTTTAGGAACCGACAAATCATATGTGCATGAACTTAGACGCTCTTGATGATGGCTGGGACGTTCTGCCATCCGCAAGTGTTGTCTCCCATAGCAAGGAAGATGAAGCCATCGTTACCCCAACTGGAGGCCCAGCTGTTCCTGACGATCCAGTAAGGAGTGTCAGCATCGGCGTTATATCCAACAAGCTGGACGGCGTGGTCCATCTTGCGGGGGCTGTTGGAGCAACTAGCACTGGTCATAACCATGCTATTTCCTTTGTAACTACTCCACTGACTGGCGTCAACGGCAATACTGATAGGGCCGTACTGCTTCAAGGCAGCAATGGTGGCATCAGCATCCTCAGTGCAGGCCTTGAAGCCCTGGCACTTGGGGGTAGAGTATCCCCACTCAGAGATGGTTCCCATGGTGTGCGCGGGGAGGGGACTCGTGCACTTTCCGCTGTCTCCACTTCCACTGGTGTAAGGGTAGTCAGAGTCGAGGCACATTCCACCAGTAGACTTGATGTAGTCAAAGGCATTGGAGGGAAGTCCTCCGTTGCAGCCCTGGTCAACAGTGTCGCAGCTCACAAGCTGCTGGGGGGAGAACTCCTTGATGTCATTACCGGCAATGGCCCAAGCGGACTCGACGGTCTCGGTGGCACTGAAAGCCCAGCAACTTCCGCACTGAGCCTGGTCCTTGACATCCGTAAGCTTGCCCTCGTCCTTCCAGTTGTAGCTTCCACTGAGACTGGTTCCGTTGACGATGACATCAGCAGGGTAGACGGGAAGATCCGGAGCCTCGATGGAGGCGTCAACTCCAAGGTAGAACTCAAACTCTTCCTGAGAGTGGTCAGCAAAGCGGGTAATTCCGTGGACTTCATCGTGTCCAAGCTTGCGGAGCTCAGCATTCTTGCGGCTGATTTCCTCGACATTCTGGACGAAGATCTCGAAGCGCTTGTTGTGCTCGTCCTCGCTTTCGTACTCGCGTCCGTGTTCGGCCTTGAAAGACTCAAAGCGCTCGGCAAGGAGGAAGTTGGTTCCCTCATCACTGAGGGCGTTGGCCACGGAGGCAACAAGGGCACTGACGGCAAGGGTAAACTTCATCTGAGAGGTTTCGGTGAGTAGTTGGGATTTGAAGAGTGTTAAGTTAGTGTTAGATTGGTTTTAGGGGTCCATGGGGGTTCCACAAGAAGAAAGAAAAAATCGTGGCTTCTGATAGGCTTCTTGAGAAGAATCTTGCTTAGCGCAATATCAGGCTAAACTGAGTAATCCCACAGGCCAACAAGACTGTGCAAGAGACTAGTAAACACGACGAGGGTAGCATGATTTCTTCAAACCCGATTTTCCCATCAGTACCATATGAACAAAGTTGTCCCCGCACACAAAATTCTGCAAGTGTTTTTACCCCATCCTGGGGTACCTTCGAAAATCAAGAACCACGGGGTGCGCTATTATCATCATGAGGGAGGCATATTGAAACTCACCTTTTGAATTGATTAAGATACTGATGTATGTGAATGATTTTACCAGAAATACTGGCCACGGGAGAACAAATCAACAAAATGGCCGCCCAATGAAAAAGCAGGAAAGAAATTGACATGTTCTGAAAAAAAATTGTGTCGATGGCCTTTTGTATATTTTCCTAAAGGTAAAGGTGCTCATTTTTTTTTGTATATATTACCCTAGCATACGATGCTCAACCCGTCAACAGAGTTGCTCAACTCCAACCTGTTCTTTTTGAACCGAAGTTGCTCAGACCAGAAGCTCTTTGGCTATACACCCGAAACGCCTAATCTCTGTGACTACCCTATTTTTTACGGAGTTTTCAATAATGTCACCTATAATTGCTCAGACAATGTTCTAATAGGTGATCTGTTTCAGGAGGAGGGCCCAAAGATGCAGGTGAGCGCAGCATTTGCTGAAACGGTAACATGTTGAATATTACCGCCCGCCCGCAATTGGCCGACAAACAGTCAACTACAGAAATCCCGCAAAAAAGGGTCTGAAACAATCACTTACCCTCGCCTCTGTCATCTTCGTCATCGAATTGTAGATGGTAGGGTGGATTATGATCCTGGTCTCGTCTTTCTTTAATTGTTTGCAGCTAGGGCTTTACTCGCGTGAGAGGCTAAGAAAACGAGGGCCGGACTCTCTCGATGTTGTTACATTGCTCAATATTGCTGCCAGCTTCTTTTTGATTTTTCGAAACTTGGACTACCGTGGGTACAATGGTGTGATTTCATATAAAATCGAAGTTGTCTTCTCGGGGTTAGTGAATATATGCTTTTACAGCATGCCGATGGTGCTTGTCCAGGCATGGTCCGGTGTCCTTGAAAAGAGTGCTTACTCTGCTGGCGAACAGAGAATATTGAAGAAGAGACGGACTATTATTTTCTGGGTTTGCGAGGTTATGTTCTTCATCGGGAATGTCTTTTTCAACTTTCTTGACTTCTTCCAGCTAGTTTACATCAAACCGGTGCCGCACCACCTAAAGGGGATGGAGCAGATAGTGAAGGAGAGCACCATTGTGATTTTTCAGACTTCTCTCAACATGATAATGTTGCTGGCTTATGTAAACTGGGCGACTCTGAGGATAAACAGAATCATCCGTAGCCTTGTGAGAGATGCCAAAGAAGTCAGTGAAAGCACATTAGTCACAACAAAGAAGTTGAAGAGGTATCTGCGAGCAGTTCAAATTGGTACTGGCATTGCCGTTCTCTTTTATTCAACATCGATCATTCCCATGGCAACAGAAGCATGGTGGGTTCGTTATCCTCCTTGCAGCAGCGCGGAATACTATTGGGGGAATCTTGGTGGCTTCATCTTTTATTTCCTTAACATCTACGTTGCCCTTTTTGTCTTCACAAATAGGACCAAAAAGGTACGGAAAGAGAGGAAGATCTATCTTGAATCCCTTAGAAAGTCTCAGGAAGCAGCCAAGTCGACAGACCTCAGCGCGGGAAGCAGTGGCCAGAGCCGCAACTCGACGAAAAATTCGAGTGGAATGAGTGGCTCAATGAGTGGCTCGAGTGGAATGAGTGATATGAGTGGTATGAGTGATGTTAGTATTACCTCTTCATTCGCAAGCAGCAGTAGCATTGCGAGTAGTGCCTTCGAGAGTGATGTGGAGATGCCTAACTCAGTGGTCGAGTGATGGTATTTTTTCTTCGGCACAGTTTCGTTTCGTTTCTCGTCTTAATTGGTCTTAATTGAGGGTCTTTTCTCTCGAACAAAATTACAAAATTTTCTTTCGCCTTTTCACTCTTTAACAAAACTTTACAAAAAATTTCTTTCGCCCTTTCATTCACTCCAACCCAGTGCATTGTACTTCACATTACCGCTGAAGCCTTCGACAGCGAGTACGAGAAAAGTGACAATTACACCTATTGTACTGTTGAAGACTCCGTTCGTGGCCTCAAATGTCATTACCCTCACAGGATTGTGAAGCTCATCCTCATAACCAATGATGTCGTCAGCTGACACTATTATTTTCTTCGCAATCTCAAGCTTCGTCACCTGCTCCCTTATAGCCGATTTCGGTAGAGTCTTCTCCTCTCCTTCGTCGTAATTGGGCCTCATCGAAGGAGAAAGCAAATCCTTCGCATCTTCGTTGTATTTGACATTTTTGAACAGTGTAGATTCTAAATCATTTATGCGCTGCGTCAGAGCAAGAATTTCATTCTTCAGCAACATTCGATGCGTGGTAACCATAGCTTGCAGCTTTGTTGCGTCTGTGACGCCGCTAAGGACCATATAGCATGTCACAAATGTGTTCGCAAGAGTATAGACAACTGTCGCAACATGGTGGGTCCGAGAGGTCCAGAAAATGATATTAATGAGTATGCCACACATAAAGGCCCAGGAATATAGAACTCCAACATAGGCCTGGCATCGTTTGTTATAAGTTCCTCCGAAAGCTCGCATCACGCGACGCATAATTACCCAGGAAAAGGCGTTCTTGTCTCGTCGGAGGTCGATACTGAGCGATCCAGTTATCACAGCTTGAGAGTTGTAGCAATACCTCTTCTGTTCGGACTTGTCCGCTCCAGCTTCAAGATCTCTATCATCTTTGGCAGCTGGTGACTCATTCAAGTGGATCTTGGCGCCAGCGTAACCACTTGCTTGTGCTTCCTTCTCTCTGATGTCGTCGTCTTTCTTATGAGGCTGAGACTGAGACTTTTTGTTCAGCTGCTTTTTGCGCAATTTCAAAGCTTTATTTTCCGCCTGTTCTCCCTTCCAATGCTGCGGTGAAAGAAAGTCAACGAGTGGCAAACCCGGAAATTCGCAAAGTTTGCCAATATTCTCCATCGCTTTCCGCCTCCTCCTAAAATCATGAACGCTGACAGCAGCAAAATTGAAGAGGGAACCGAATGCCCATAACCGCAAGATCAGCATGCCGGAGTGAATTGTCTTCTCTACATGCGACTCCCCAAAGGGTGGTAAGCCGTATCCGACACTTCGAACGAAAGCTGGCAAAAACGCGAGAAGAAACGGGGCGATGTTGCACACTTTTCCCAAGAACCCACGAGGGATTGCGTCGCCGAAGCTTTTCCTGACAATTTGGTGTAAAACAAAGCTGGCGCTGATCTCATTCTTCTCGTTGATTGGCGTTTTAGCTCGGAACTCCTCGTGAGCTTCGTAGTTTCTGAGAACCTCAGCAACATCATCGTCGACTTGAAAATTGGCAGCGAAGAGGTTAACGTCGATTATTTTCTGAGCCAAGAAGATCTCCTCTTCGATGAGGTCCTCATGCTCGAGCGGGTTCTTCCATCCAGCACCAATTAATTTCCGGTTGCTGTGATCAATGCTCCATTCCGGCGCTGGTTTTCTAATTGCTTCTCTCTCCTCACTCGAGAAGTAGCCATATTTCACCGCAAGGATCATGTTGCGGCAGACAAAGCCAAGGTACATCACAACCACTTCCCACACGTCGATCGATTCTTTTATGTCATCGCGATAAACGATGGTTAGGATGAAACTTGCATGAAAGAGGAATATCATTGGGAAAACCATGAGCCAAAATATGAAAGGCAGGGATGGTGCACTACGGTAATAAGAGCGGTCACACGGAAATAACAGCCTGTGGTTTATTGCGTGGTACGCCCTTTCGGTGCTTCCCTCTATAAGAAGCGCTAGGAGCGGTGAGATAATTGCGGGGGGGGTCATTTCATAGCCCATCGTTTTTAAGAACTCACTGAAATTGAATTTTACTTCGCTCGGTTTTTTTAAAGAAGCTGTCAGGGTTTTGTTTCCAAGATGACGGCGCACTGACGTAGCAATTGATGCATTTCTCTTGATCATTTCCAGGTCCAAAAGGTCGTTTGTTGCGGTCTCTTTCGTTGTTTTACTTGTCACAAAGGTCGAAATAACTTCATCTTCAATATCGCTCTCTTTCCGTAAAATCTCCCCTTTTGGAGAGAATTTACTGGCAGTGCTTCTCTCGGCCGGTGAAGCTATACCCCCTGGAACCGCAAAAAATGTCAGATTCTGAACGAATGATTTCGGCGTGATCGAAAGGGGGGGAGCTAACACTTGTCTTTTCTTATCTGGCGAAGGAGGAGGATCATCTACTCTAGTTTCGAGTGTTAGATCACTCGATAGATCCGTTCCGAGCGGTAATTGGTTGTCACCTCCCTTCATAGTTAGATTTAAATATTTATTCAAATAAAGTGATTTCGATTTTCGATTTGTCCATCCGGTGGGCAAATTTGCTTGCTTTTGCCATAATTACATGGTAGCATGAATTTTTAAGACACCTA
>Ga0115556_1000429_pt1 | contig 27650 bp, 23 predicted proteins | sample COGITO_mtgs_1104_5_FD_87282 | JGI IMG/M metagenome (GOLD analysis project Ga0115556, IMG submission 87282) | Pelagic marine microbial communities from North Sea - COGITO_mtgs_110414 | ecosystem: Environmental > Aquatic > Marine > Epipelagic | place: Germany:Helgoland, sampling site Kabeltonne... | reverse complement strand
GTTGTTGTTGTTGTTGTTAGCATTCATATCTGCCTTGTCCGTGGTCGCGGCCTCTCTGGTTGCTTTTTTACTTGCCGCTCGCATAGAGGCTGATACGCTCGAGCCAATATCGGCTAAATACGCCTTAATGACCGGGGATGCACCTGCACAACAACCCGCCAGCACGCGAAGGATTAAAAATGTTTCAAAAGAGTATCCAAGAGAAACGCACTTTGCCTGCGCCAATAAAAACGTACCCACTCCAAGAAGCGATAACGTTATTACTTTTTTCCGACCCACCATCGGTAAGTCGGATAAACGAGGCCATAGAAACAACGCAAAAAACATACCCAAAGGATAGGCGGACGTGAGATATCCGATTTTAGAGCCAGGGATGTCAAAATGCTTGACCAATTCCGGCGTGATTGGTCCCGTCGCCGTGAAACCGAGGAGATGAAAGAACGCGGCTAACATGACGGCGAGTATCGATACGATTGTTGATAAAGGTATAGCGAAGTTGTCTCCTTTACTCGAAGATACCGACGATGATGCACAGACGAGCGTACCCCTACCTCGGAGGCGTGTTCTTCTTTGTTTTCGTTGACCGTCCGTATGCATAGTTTTCGTCGTCCTCAGCCGGTGGTGAGAACTATTTGTTGACGATGCTTTCACGTCGCTCCTTTTATTACTCTCGCCGCGCTTCATGCTGTTGCATCTCACGCTGTCTTCTTTAACGTGGAAAATATAGTCTCGTCTTTTTCCTCGGATGTGTCCTCTCGTCGATTGCGTCGCGTGCGGTATCGTTCCTGGTAAAGAAGAAGAAGAAGAAGAAGATTGCGTTTTGTCGCGTTTTCCTCGACGCGTCGAACGAGGACGACAGAAAGGGGAGAAAGGAGATATTTTCATCCTCGTCGTTCGGTGTCGTCGTTCCGGGAAAGTATCGCGAACGTTTCTCGAGGAGAACGAAGAAAACGTTTCCATCGCCGTCATTATCGATGAAAGAGCAAGAGTAAAAGAGAGAGAGAGGCCTTCGAGCAGGGAGGAAGCCGTCTCTTTTGTGTCGTCGTCGTCGTCGTCGTCGAAAAAGCATCTTCCACGACGAAAGATATCCACTCAACACTCTCGTGTCTTCACTTTTATTATCATATAATAATTAGTAGTATACCACGATGCACGCCTCCTCCTCTTCCTCGAACTGCTCTCGCGACTCTGCCTCTCTGTTCGTGTCGTCCACGCGAGCTGCCACCGCTCGTCGCAACTCCGCCGCTGCTTTTAGACCAACATCAAATATATATCTTCGTCGCCAAAAACGGACAAGTCGAGGGTACGAAAGAAATGCGTCCACGACAACCACCATTCGGTGTCATCAAAAGACGAGTTACGAGACGGTCAACTTGGGGAAAACGCAGCACGGGATTGCTTTCACGGATCTGAACAACATTTGCAACGAGATGATTGCAAAAAACGGGATTAAGAATGGTCAGGTAGTAGTACACTCGCGTCACACCACGACGGCAGTTACGATAAACGAGTACGAAGAAAGGTTAGTGGACGACGCGAGACAGTTTCTGTTGAAGTTGGTTCCTCCTTTATATCCTTATTTACACAACGACTTGCACGTCAGGTTTCCACCCGATGACGATCGTTGGAAAGGCACGGTCGAGGAGTGGAGAGCGCAAGAACCGTTGAACGCACACAGTCATTTAATTGCAATGTTGTTGGGTCAATCCGTGACGGTTCCCATCTGTGACGGGAAGATGACGCTCGGGACTTGGCAAAGTATTTTGTTCGTCGAGCTGGACGGCGAAAGAGAGCGCACGGTGGGCATTCAAGTTTCCGGCGAATGATTTTGACGTTCTTGTTATGCATATGTATTTATCTTCTTAAAATTAATTATTACAACAGTCTTTCGCTGCCTCGTATTTATTTATTCTACTTCTCTCTCTTTCTCTCTCTCTTGCTCCTCCTCCTCCTCCTTTTCTTCTTCTTCTTCTAACCTCGGAAAACGACGGGCGGGTTTCATCGTTACTGTTTATTATTTCGCAATGACGGAGGCGAAAGATGCGCCCGTCCATTTTGGAGCTTGCTCTTTGTCCGCAGCTTTTTTCACCGGCGCGTTCAACAACTCTTCGTCTTCCGCGGCAAACATGTCTTCGTCTTCGTCCGCCCACGCCTTCTTGGTGTTCAAAGACGCTTTCGGCGTGACCATGTCCAACTTCTCCGCGAAGGATGCACCTGCTGTCGGCGCGTCTTGCTTCTCTTTCCCGCCAAACATGGAATCTTGTTTCTCTTTACCCGGCTTGAAAAAGCCACTATTGTTGTTGCTCTTGAAAAGCTTCGCCGCCATCGTTTCCGCCGGCGGCGCTTTTGGCGTCTCGTTATCGGAAACCATCTCTTCGTACGATGGAAGCTCTTCGGTCAAATCTTCAACGACATTATTGGAGCTCGCTTTAACCTTGATCGTCGCTGGTGTCTTGGCGACCGCTGCCCACGATGGCGACGACGATGGCGCCATCGCTTTCTCAACCGTGCTCGGCGGCGACATGGACGTGTCCATATCTTGTTCTCCGTCAGCCTCTTTTGTTCTTTGGACAGACTTTCTTTTTCTTTGGCGCTCTCTCGCCTTTTCCTTTTCTTCGGCGAACACGTCTTCGTATACTTCCTGGGAGACGCGCTGTTTGAACAACGCCCAAAAGACGCCCCCTGGCGTTCGTCTTCGGCTTCCATCGGCCGTTTGCATCCCTCCTTTACTTTCAATATTTTGAACTTCGACGGCCAAATTGGACACCATCTCGCCACCAACGATATCGAGCGCTCTTCGCATCAAACTCACTTTCGGCTCGTTCAATTGATTACAAATTTCCTTGGCAATTCTTCCCAAATCAGAACTTCTGGAACCGTTGGCAGATTTTCGTCGGTTCGACTTGAACGCCGGCGACGCGTTCGCCTTGCGCTTGGAAGATTCAAAATTCAGAAGCAATTTGCCGTTGTTTTTGTTGCTCGCCCCCGGCTTTGTGTTGCCCACTTTGAATTTCATCTCAACAACATTACTATTTCCAGTCGTCATCAATCCTGGTGCCGTCAACATCTTTGGCGGTTGCTGAGGGGCGGTCGAAGCCTCGTTCACGTTGATGAGTTCGAAGGTTTCCTTCTCTTCGAGCACTCGAACGTCTTCAAAATCTAAAGTAGCTGCGCTCATTTTTCTATGGATGAGATGTAAAATTTCTCTCTTCTGCTGCGACGCGTTAAAGAAGAAGAATTCAAAAAGATGTCTTTTCCGTAGTGTTTAGTAGTAGTATTGCGTTGCGCGTTAAAGTGTGTGTGTAACAGCGCGAATACTCTCTGTAGAAACCTCGGAAAAGTGAGGAAGAAATTAGCCAACGGAAGGACAACAACGACGACTAAAGAGAGCTGTTCTTTTCTTTTTTGAATTTTGAATTTCAGAGTTGTGTTCCCTCCTTCCCGGGGCCTTCAACCCTAATTCTGAATCTTGGAAAAAAATTGCGAAGATACGCAAATTCTTTGTTTGGGTGCACTTGGAGAAAATTCATCGCTCGGCTTTTTATTAGACCGCGAGAGAGTTCTTTCTTTCCTCATATAAAGCACATAACAAAAACTTAAAACAAAAATGTTTACCACCATGTCCATGAAAACTGTCGCGCCGGTACGTGTTGTGTGCTCTTTTCCTCCCTCGTCTCCGCGCGAAGCCGTTTTTCTCTCTCCCTCTTTCTCCTAATTTTTGTTCTTCGATTCGAGGAGAGAGCAGGACATAAATAACTTCGCAAGGAGAGAGATAACGAGAAAAAATTGTCCGCCGAGAGGACTTTCTTATTATATAAACTCGCATCACATTGATGGAATTTTGAGCGCTTTTCGCCGCGATTGTTTTAGTATCGATGTCGCGAGGAGAGCGCGTCCGTTACACGACGGAACGGGAGAGAGAAAGAGAGAAAGAGAAAGAGATTCTGCGATTTTGGAACGATCTCTCTCCTCTCTCCTTGTTCTCCTGTTTTTGCTCTTTTCTTCTTCTTTGGTTTTTTGGACTCTCATCAAAAATGAAACAAAAAGCGGAAGGAGAACAAACAAACTCTCTTTTGATGGAAATATAAAATAGTATACTGACGACGATGATATCATTCATCATTCATCTCTATTCTACACACAGACTGCCGCAAAGCCGACTGCCTCCGCGCAAAAGAAGGTTTCTTTCAACAAATCCGCGGCTTTGGCCGCGGCTGTCGTCGTCACTTTGTCCAACCCGGTCATGCAAGCGCACGCCGGCTTGACCGAAGACTTGTTAGCCTCTTCCGAAGCAAACAAAGAAATGAACGACAAGAAGCGCGCGATGACCTCTTCTGCTAACTTTGCTCGATCCAGAACGGTCACGGATGGCTCTTGCAAGTTCCCGGACAACTTGTTGGGTTGCGAAAACGCCGCCGAGTTTGGCAACGTCAAGTTTTTGTCTGACGATATCAAATTAGAATGCGAAGGTACCAGATCTGGCAAGATCTGCGCCTCGGAAGGCAGCTTTGCCGGTTCCAGAGGTGGGTCCGTCTTTGGTTTGTAAACTGCTAGACCATGAAAGCGGGTTTACATGTGCTAAAGGAGTTGTGATACTAAAAAATCAATATATAACACACTTTTGTTCTTCCTCTGCGTCTGATATTTTTTCTTTGCCTCCTCTACGAGTTCTGTCATTCCAAAAAGAAAGGCAGCCGCAAACACTTTCTTTTCTTCAAAAGAATTGTGCGACCACCCGCGCGCACCGTTTCGTTTCTAACTTGGAAAAAGCAAGCAAGTGTTTTATCCTCTCTTTCCTCCTGCCGTTAAAACGTTATAGAGTCGATTGATTGAATCGTCGTCGGCGGCGGCGCGGTTTGTGTTTGTCAAGCGCACAAAATTACACACTTTCACAAGCAACCTTGGAAGGAAGTTGAAGAAGGCTAAATGGGCAAACAATACGACTGTCACAAACAAAAGTATTACGTCCCGCAGAACTTGAAACCGCATCAGATATTGAATTTGAAACAAGCCTCGAAGAGAGTGCAGAAAGATCGGAGCAAAGCGACGAAGCAAGCACTCGGAAAGAAAGCAAAAGTTGCATTAAAACTCGCTAACAGAAAAGGCGGCAGAGGCAAACGAAACGAAGCGAACCCAGAGTTCAAGAAAAATCTCGCCAAGTCGAAACGGTTAAAGAAATCCAAACGAAAAGGCAAGGTTTCCGGACGAAGCCGATAATAACACCTCACGTAATACAGAATAGTGATTGATTGTGAAGAAAATGGCTACCGTGAATAACACCTCGGGTGCTGCAAAAAATGTGTCAGAAGCCGAGAAGTTCGTTTCTAAAGTCGCCGAGTTTCTACGCGAGAGCGTCCAGCGAAACGACGATTGGAACGAAGATACAGTGAAGATGGCGTTCGCGGAGTCCGTCCAAGGGCTACCGAAAAAATCGAAAGCAAAGAAGAAAATTCAAGATAGTTTCGAGTTATACTCGGAGTTATTAATCCAAAGAGTATTCAGAGAGGAGGAGTGCAAACCGCTCGCGGAAATGGATCCAGAGTTGCATAAGTTGAAAACTGAAATTGAAGATCCCGATAACGCTTGGTTTGCGTTGAAACAAGAAATCCCGACGGATTGGTCCAAGCTGAATTTAGAAGAATTACTCATCCAAGCAGACTATGCGATGAAACGGGCATCTTTCGACATCCCGGGTTGGGTCTGGAAAGAATGCGGAGCGGAGCCGAAGTCCATCGCCGCGGCTGAAGCAAAACGCGTAAGCTCTACGAAAACGTGCATTGATTGCGTCGAGCGATGCGTAAAGTACTTTTTATCGATGTCATTTGACAACAACAAGAAGAGCACCACAAGCACGAGCAGCGGTAAGGGTATGCCGTTGAATAAAGATGATGCGAGAGGCTTATCGGAAATATTGGGTAAGATCACTGAGATTACGACTTTACGTCGCGCCGCGGGATGCGTTTTGCAATGTCCGCCAGATTTACAGAGTTACATCGCTCGTTTAGTATTTTTCAAATACGCGTTCAGGAAGCACATGCGTCGACTAATCTCGTCCGTAGAAGCGACTAACACGGACGAACATTCTGCGGAAGGAAAAAAAAGCAAAAGCGCTTTAAAAGAACAACGCAGAGATCGGGGGATAACAGCCATGCACGATGCTGCGGTATTGTGTCGAAATTATCGCGGCGACATCATTCACTTTTTAGCAGACTCTATGGGAGCTCATTCGGGCCAAAAAATAGGGAATAACACCGATGCAAATATAGTATTTCCTTCGTCAAAGTTCCTCGTGGATTTATTGCCGAATGTTTTAGAAGAAGACGACGAAATATTTGAAGCCGCATTGGGTTTGGGTGACTTTGACGACGAATGGGAAAAGCAAGCGTCACGCGTGCTCGGATTGAAGTTAATATCGACTAAGAACGTCGGCATAAACGCGAGCGCTGGTCCTGACCTCGTGCGACGTCCAATGTTGCAACGCTGGAATTTTGAGAGGCAATCCTTTGAAGACGTTCCGTCGAATTTTAGTAAAGAAGTGGAGATCAACTTGTCTTCCCTCCGTATCAACGAAGATAAAAAAGTCGGTAGCAGTGCTGGCGATGGTGCCGACGACGGCGACGATGACGACGACGACGATTCACCAGCCAATGATCCAGACATGAAAATTGACGAGTCAAAGTATTACAAAGAAGAACAGCTCGAAGTGCCAAGAGAAGAACAAGAAGGATATAAGAAGAGAGCCGCCGCCGAGGCGGGGAAAAATAGAATAGATGTAGGAGACGAGAACGATACAGCTAGCGGTACCATCGGTGAAGTTCGCGCTTATTTCGACTATTTACGCGTCTTGCGCCGGTACATTTCCGTTCTCAGAGGCAAGAGAACAACCATTGGTCGTAATAAAGCAGACACTCTGATGCGATGCTCTGGAAACACGCCGGCTCCAACGCTTCTACTCGCAAAGTTGCCAGAAGGCATGATCAGAGCTATAGACCCATCGTCCGCATCTATGGAGCTCGCCGCGATTTCCGAAGAAAAATTTGAATCCATCTTCATAGCTTGGGTATCTGCGAAGAAGTTCCTAACTACGGCGCATTTAAATCCTGAAAAAGCGGCGAACGACGATTTGTTCTTCTTCGATGGTAATACCAACGTCGAAGGTGCAAAAGAGCTTCGTGAGATGATGGAAGCTGCACCTCCTCTCTCGACAGAAGCTACCGGTGCCAAGAAACAATTCATGGAAACAACAGAAACCGACGCACTCGAAGAAATGGATCAAGATCTGGAGAAGGAAGTCATGGCTTTCCTGGACGAGATGAAACCACCCGATGCGGATCACGACGACGACGAGGAAGGAGAAGAAGTAGAAGAAGAAGAGGACGAATGAGAACCAATTTTTTAATGAATAAACTACCCTTCTAATACTAATATTAGCAACAGCACAATGAAAAGCGCAGACGACACTATCCTACACAAGCTACTACTACTATGATCTTTGTACTAATATTTACGCTTTGAAGGAGAAGTTACCGCTACTGCTGCTGATAAAGTGTTTGCTAAGCGTCTCTCTTTATTCCTTCGAATCTTTGCAAACACAGAAGTACTGAACGCGATGCAGAGAAAGATGCCGATTAATACCGGAGTGAACGTCGGACCCGCCTGACAAAATATGCTCTTCGTATTTTGTTTTCCGCCTTCTTCGAAGCCACAAATTGCTCTCGATATAACCGCTAGTCCAGTTGCATTGAAGAGACAGAAATACCGAAGCAACTTTAGCTTTTCGCTCGATTCCATTCTCCAAAACCAAGCGAAGAACTTTTCCTTCGTTGGCGCGTTATGATGCCACACCGTGTACACCGCTCGACCCTTCTGCGCGACGAAATACAATTCTTTTTCTACAAAGCCGTCTTGATCGTTCTCTCTATCGTTCTTCTTCGTCTTTTCGTTCTCGATAATTGTGAACGTCGTTTTATCGCACGCCACGACGAATGGATTATCATCGTGAATAACGTGCCAATAATCCCCAAAATTCTCAGAAAACCGTTTGCGCAATTCTGTCGCTCTTATTTCCGTGGTTTCGTATGACTTATCGTTCAACACTGCCAAAGCTAAAGCTTCCACGCACTTTGGTAAGGTTTCGTTTCCCTCCGTGACGACCGCGGCGTCTTTCTTGCTCGCCGCGTTGCTCTTCATCTTCTTCTTCGTCGTCGCATCCTCAGACTCGTCAATCGCTCGAAACTTCATCTCTGCTTCCACGACGCGCTCGGGTGTTGTTTTTGAGTTTTCAATCTCGGCATCCTCCGCGGCGGTGAGTTTAAAGGACTCGTAAATCAACACTCTCACCGGCTTCGGTTTCACATCGCACACGACGTACGTCAAAGAACCTTTGCGATATTTCACGAACGCCGAGAAATCATCCACGCCGACGACAACGTTCAGATTTGGCTGTTCACAAACAATCTTCACGTACGTGGCAATCGCTCTTAACTCTTGCGGAGTGAATGACTTCGCACTCTTGACCGCTCCTGCTCCTGCTGAAGGAGAAGTTTTTGACGACGATGGAAAAAGTTCAGGTGCGACGGCTCGTAAAGCATCGCGAACTAAGCGAAGTGCGTTCAGTCTCAACTTCTTCGGCGAATCCGCGCGAACGACTCGAAACGATTTCGAATGCATGGTGATGCGTGTCGTTTGCCGTCTTTTTGGATTCCAGGGATGGTCAGTTGCCGCAGCGCAGCGAAGCTCTTTCGACTGTTAAGCAGAAATGAAGAAGAAACTCTTGTTAAAATTTAGGAAGGACACAAGGAGTGTGATGAGAAGAGCAGAAGTTCTTTGGGGCAGAAAAACTTTTTCTCTTCTTCTTCGTAAAAAACAGACTTCCCGTCGAATTTTTCATTCAAAAACGCGTCTCAATACGTCAAAACACGCGACTGCGCATCACTGAAAGTGCATTTGAACCGCTATCCTGTTTCGAAAAAGAACATCCTCGCGCGATTACGGACTCGGACGGGTACGAACTTCTTCGCGCGATATCTATTCGTGGGCAATTCCGCGCTCTTAATTTTTTACTTCGGTGTTGTTGTTGTTGAAGTGTCGTTTCCGCTCTGATTGAACGATCGTCAACTCGAATATTCGGAGGAGTAGGAAAGAGATTTCCGGAAAAAAGAAACGACGAGAACGGGTCATAGGGTGCGCTCGAGCGCATCGATCGTCTTCGAACGCGCGTTTAGTCCGTTTAATCCGCGTTTAGTCCGTCGCATTCAACTCATAAACGAAAATTTTTCCTCTTAATTTTACAACAAGACAGAAAGGAGAAGAAAGGTTGTGCAAAGAGAGCATACGCACTGCTACATAAGAAACCGAAGATCATCACGACGCGTACGAACTGTCGTTGTTATATTTAAAGAGAGGCGGGAGAGATCGCGGACGCATATATTTTATATTCATTAAAGCTGGTGGTTTTGTTTTGTTTTCGTGATTGTCGGGATCCAAGGAGGAGAGAATCGAGAGGGGCGATAATAAAATAATATAATAATAATAAGAGTGGGTGCGTGTAAGAGAAAGAGAGAGGAGGAGGAGAAATGAGTGGTTTGTACGGAGGGTCTCCTTCGCAAAGCGGGTATCGGAGAGATAACACCAACGCTGGTGGAATACCTCCGCCACCTGCTGGTTTAGGAGGTCGGTTTCCGCCGATTCCTTCCGGAGGCGTCGGCGGTGCAAACGCCCAGCAACAACAAAACATCGGGAACCTTCTCGGGGGCGGTAGTGGTGGAAGACCAAATCCGAACGCTGCTCCGAGAATGAACGGAGGTTTCGGTATAGATCCAATTCAACAACAGCAACAAAACTTATCTGGTTTAGGTGGGGGTAACGGTTTAGGAGGCGAGAGTTCGTTTCAGCAAGGAATACCGCAGCAAGGATATGGAGCTCCTGCGCGCACAGCTTCCTTTGATGCTTCGGACTTTCCCTCGTTAGGTGGTGGAGGTCAAGGACCATACGGTGATACGTATCCTCCTCAGTATCCACACGGGAACGGTTACGATGGTTTCGGGGGAGACGGTCACGTAGGAGGATACTATGCGAAGCCGCCGCCCGAGTTTGCTATCGAGCAGGAAGACTTTCCGGCGCTTGGGGGTATGGGTGGTGGAGGCGGTGGTCCTAGAAAACCTTCGGATGCTGCGGCTGCGGTTGCGGCTGGTGTTGCGAAACAACATCAGCAACATCAGCAGCAGCAGCAACAACAACAGCAGCAACAAATAGGGGGTGGTGGAGTTGGGAATATTGGGGGAGTGAATAGAATATTTTCGGGTGGTGGGCAAGGCGGCGGCATAGATGGGAATAATGATTTGGGAATGCAACAACAAAGACAGCCGAGCTTCGATGCCGGCGGGGGCTTTGGAATGGGGAACTCTCGAGGTGGATATAATGGTCAAGATCTGTTACGCCAAAGTTCTGGTCAATCGTCCAATTCTGTCGCGCAACAAACGGCGAATATGGATCCGAACGATCGGTATGGTCTCATGGGTTTGTTGAACGTCATTCGAATGACGGATCCAAACTTGACCACTTTAGCTCTTGGAACGGATTTGACAATGCTTGGGTTAAACTTGAATTCGTCCGAACCGTTGTACACGAATTTTTCTCCGCCATGGCTGACGGATGCAACGCCGAAGCACGAGTTAGAGATGCTCATTCCGGCGTGTTATAATCAGCACACGGCAGGTCGAGCACACCCTGCAATGTTTTCAAAGTTTCAGCACGAGACTTTGTTCTATATATTTTATTCCATGCCTGGTGAGGAGGCTCAATTGTATGCTGCGGATGAACTGATTCATCGTGGCTGGGGGTTCCACAAAGAAATCAAGGCGTGGTTGATGCGAGTTCAAGGCACGGAGCCGACATCGAAAACGGATTACGGTGAACGCGGTGCGTTTTGGGTGTTTGACGTCCAAACGTGGGAACGTGTTCGCAAGGACAACTTCATGCTTTCGTACGACCAACTCGAGAATCGACCGCAGGTGGCCGCCACGCAGTGATATTCTTTCTGTGTTAGGGACATTCCCGCGTCTGTAAATTACAAAATTGCAATAAAAGTCTAAAAAACAAAAAATCTTATTACACGCTAATCAAGAGTATGAATTTCTTCTTCTCTCAAGTTCTCTAATGAAATTCTCTTGTTGTTTGCGCTCAGAAAATTGCTCTTCCTAATGATTACAACTCTTCCTCTTCCTCTTCTTCGGGTACGTGGAGCTTCTCGATGGCGGCTTTGATTGAATTGACATCTGCCGAGGACGGCTTCAAATCTAAAGCGAGCGAAAAATTCAACATCGCTCGGTTTGGCATCTCTAACTTTTTGAAAATCCGACCCATCAAAAAGTAGACCGAAGCTTCTCTCGGCGCCACCTCTCGCAACTGTTCTAACTCGTCCAGCGCCTCAGAATATCTCTCTTCGCTCATCAAAACCGACGCTTTTTCGTATTTCGCCAACGGATTGCGCTCGTCCAATTGAATCGCTTTTTGTAAAGACACGTATGCTTTCTCGGTCTTTCGCAACGCGTGTTGCGCCATCCCCAAATAGCAAAACAGAACGGAACTCTTCGAGTTTATTTCAATGGCGTGCTTGAAATGGTGCTCGGACATTTCATACTTTTCTTGTCGAAAATAGACGGTACCCAGACCGTACCAGGCGTTGTAATGTCTCGGATCCAAACTCAAAGCCGCTCGATAGCACTCAGTCGCTTTCTCAAAATCTTCATTTGCAAAATGTTCGTGCCCTCGGAGGGTATATCCGTACGCGTATTTCGGATTCAACTGTATTGCTCTCGCGAAAAATCGCAAGGCGGAATCGTGTTCTCTTTGTAAGGAGAAACAATTTCCAAGAGCACACCACGTGTGCGGGTGTAGTCGATCAATCGTTTGTGCCTCTCTCGCCAAATGAGAGAGTTCAACCTCACGTTTTAAATGCCACAGCACGGTCGAATAGCAATCGATACCGTCTAAATTGTGCGGCGCGATTTCGCGCGCGCGCTCAAAAGCTCTCGCGGATTCCGTGTATTCCACAGCTTCCGCGTACGCTCTGCCTATTTGAGTCAAAACGTAACCAGTTTCAAATTGTTCTGGGCTGCACGTTCTCAAAGCCGCTATGGCTTCATGGCATCGAAACATTGCTAAATGCCTCGCGCCAGACATGATGGGATGGAATATTCTCGCAACCATCGCGACTGAATCTTTCGGAATAACGAGCTTCGTTTCTTCGCCTACGTTTTGAGTGCTCATGACGGCACTTCTATGCATCGCTACGATATGTTGCTGATTTTGTTGCTGCAGCTGGAACTGCGAAAAAGAATGAAGATGCTGGTTTGCTCTGTTGTGATCTTCTTCGGTCATCATTCTGGCGTGCATACCGACGTCGTTCTTTTTCGCAGTAGTCGTGGTTTGATCAAACATTTGCGCTGGAGTCATCGGCGTCGAAGCTATCGATGGCGTTTGCGTTCCTAAGGCAAAAATATTGGAAGCCGGTGGTGCCGGTGCAGCCGATGGAGCCGCTCCCTGCGACGCCAGACGTGAGCTTCTTCGTAAGCCTACTTCTGCATTTCCTAACGCCTCGACATGCGCCGCGTGTGTGGTGGTTGCGGTTGTACTCGTAGTAATTGCCGATTCCGGGGCATCTCCGAATAATCGTCCGGAAACTTTTCTCAATTTACCTTCGTCCATAAACTTACGCCTGTCGTTAAACGGGTTGCTCGATACTCCGTCACCTCCAAGCGGTGCCGTTTGCTGCGTTAGCACGACGGGATCGTTCGTATTAAACGCAGTCGAAGCCGTTGAGGCGGGAGGTTTTCCTCCATGTTGAGGTGGTTTACGTGGAACCACCGGGGTTTCGTGTATACCTAAGTGCAGAGGAGACGGCGTTACGTATCGCATGCCGTCCGCGGGATTTCTTTGTTGTTGATGTTGTTGTTGCTGGTGCTGACCGTCGTGGTCTCCTAAATCGAAAGGTGGCAACGCACTCTCAGCTCCCCTAGTAACCGTCGTCGGACCCGTCGCTGTATGATTGCCCGGGAACCCTCTGCTGCGAATGCTGCTATTAAACGTCATCGCTGGTTTTCGACGCAAAAACATGCTGCTGTTGATGTTGCTGTGCGTGTATCGACTACCCCCGCCGCCGCCGCCGCCGCCGCCGCCGGTCGAGAAAACTTCAGGCGAAAACACGTTGGCAGCGTTGAAGTTTGGGGCACCGAAGAAAATCACGTCTTCTTCCTCGCGATCGAACGATGTTCTCTTTCTCATCATCATCGTTTCGACTCTTTTGGTATGCGCAAACGTAATGTCGTCCGCGCCCATGGAACAGAGCTCGTTGAACGCAGCCCACATGAACGGATCTAACTCTAACGCGCGTTTAAAGCAATCAATGGCTAATTGACGTCTGCCGGTGTCTTTTGCAATCTTACCGAGTAAATGCTCTCCGTACGCACCTCCTGGAATAGTTGCATTTTCTTCTTCCATCGCTCTCTTTCGCATCTCTCTCTTTGTCGCTTTCTCGATGTTTGGATTTCTGTTTTCTTCTCCTCGATAATCGTCGTCCTCGTCGTCTGTTTCGTCATCCGAGTAGAAGTATAGGTCTTCGTAGTCTATGACTTCTGTCAGTGTCGTTTCTGCGTCGGCTAATTTCCCAATCTCATACGCCGCGCTCGCGAAGAAATATCTCGAATCTCGACTCCTTCGGTCTTTCAAAATCTCGTACGTTCGATACGGTTGTTTGTTCAACCGATAACACCTCGCTAACGTCAACGCGTTCTCTTCGGTTTTTGATACCGCAAACAAGCGTTCGGCGATGAATATGGCGTTTTGATATTCCATTTTATGCATCGCGTTCGAGACGCACATTTGTAAATACATCTCCGCGTCGACGCCTTCTTCTTCTTCTTCTTCTTCAACGATGTTTTTCTTTTCCCCTTCGTCGTAAAAGTCATCTTTTAAATTGTTTTCATTCTGTTGTTGTTGTTGTTGTTGTTGTTGCGTCGTCGTCGTTTCCATCGTTTTCATCCGCGTGTTTTCTCCGATAGTAGCGCTACTATTCCTCTTCTCTGCGCTCGTGCGGCGCGTCATGATTTATGCTCGTTCTTTTGATTGAGAGCGCTCTCCTACTCCCCACTTCTATTATATAATGAGGATGCGTTTTTCATTTTCGTTTTGAAAAGTTTGTTGAAAATTTTTTCGTTCCTCTTTCTCTGTCTGTGTGTCTTCCTCTTCCACTCTTTCTCAGATCGCTTCCAAATCTTCAGAGTAGTAACGCACTCGCGCTGAGATACACACACACACACACAATAATAATAACAATAATAATAAGAAGAAGAAATGTCTCGAGGCGCTGGCGGAGGGTACGACCGTCACATCACCATCTTCTCACCGGAAGGTCGTTTGTATCAAGTAGAATACGCGTTTAAGGCGATTAAGGCGGTCGGGATCAATTCCATCGCGGTGAAAGGGAAAGACTGCGTCGTTGCCGTGACGCAAAAGAAATGTCCGGACGTTTTAATCGATCAATCGGCGATGACGCACATGTTTAAAGTGACCAAAACGTTGGGGATGTGCATGACTGGGAAAGATCCCGATATTAGAAACGTGGTACAAAAGGCGAGAAAACAAGCCGCAGAGTTTCGGTTCGAATACGGATACGAAATCCCGGTGGACGTTTTAGCGAATAAAATGGCGGACGAGTTTCAAGTGTACACGCAACACGCGTACATGAGACCTTTAGCGACGATGTGTATATTAATGGGGATTGACGAAGAGCGAGGCGCGAGCTTGTACAAATGCGATCCGAGTGGGTATTACGCCGGATACAAAGCGTGCGCAGCCGGGAACAAAGAGGTGGAAGCGGTAAACTTTTTAGAGAAGAAAATAAAACGCGAAAGTAACGTGAACGATGTCGATGGTGCGTGCAGATTGGCCATTTCGACGTTGCAACACGTGTTAGGTGAAGATGTGAAAGCGAAGGAATTAGAAGTGGCGGTAGTTACGGCGGATGCACCAGAATTTAGATTGCTGTCGGAGGGCGCCATCGAGGACCATCTGACTGCTATTTCCGAGAGAGACTAATAATAGTAGAGAGTTTATTAGTAAAATCAATCTATTTGAGGACCTATGTTTTTATCCTCGTTTGACATTTTCGTAATGCTCAACTCTAAGCCAGCCTTGGCGATTCTCAACATGTCCCCGACCGTCGGCGCCATCAAAAGTGCCGGCCGAATCTCGTACGCAACTCCAAGCGATGGAATTGGGTTGATGTACGAACACACCCATACTGCTCTCTTCGCGAAAGATTTAACGTCTGGAAACTCACCAAGATGCGATTTGATTAACTCCAAGTGGTTCGGTTGTTGTTCTCGTTTCCCTTCGACGACTAATCTCTCCCATTTTTCTAACAAGTCGTCCAGATCGGTCGATAGTTCATGCAAGGCTTCTTCGTTATCGACGAGTTCTCTCAAAGATTCCATCATCGCAAAAGAGTCCGTCCCTGGTCTCGGTATGTAATCATCCAAACTACCGCACGCTTTGTCGTCGTCGATAAATCGCACCCGGACGTGTGGTATCTCTTCTTCGTCCAAGTACGGTCCTTGTTCGTCAATTTTGAATCGCTTCGTTCCGGTGAGCTCGACGAACGTGGACCCGTCTTCGTTCACTTCGAACTGCGTCACTTCTACTTCTACTCCGCATGGTAAGACTTTTTTATTCGTCGGGCTCATACCCAACATTGCAAACTTCGTCCCAAGTGGGATGTCGCCTTCACCCATGCTCGTCCCGCAGTTCAAACTTCTTTTTGCGTCTCCTTGCGTCCCAAAGTTCAACCCAAGTCTTTGCTTAGGTAAACTTGCATCTAAAACCAACACTCGCAGAGGAGTTGTTTCCGTTTCTCTCAAACGCAGCTGTTCCATCCTCAGCTTCAATACTTCCATGTTCATATCGGTCTCGTTATTATTATTATTATCGCCACTTCCATCGTCAGAAGAAGGAGAAGATGAAGAAGATGATGATGCACGAATAACTCTTCGGTGGTGATGAGGATGACGATGACGACGATATCTAAAAGAAAGTGATTGTTGTTGATGATGACGATGAGGAGGAGGAGGAGGAGGAGTGATGTACGAAGTAGACGCTCGAGAAGACGAGGCGCGTGTTCCTCTCGTCGTCGTCGTCGTCGTCGTTATCATCGTTATCGCGCTCATCGTCAACGATGCTTTTGTTGCTCTGCTGTCGTCGTTGGTGTAGATGATGATATCTACTAATGAGGTGGTGTTTTGTTGTGTGGAATCGATCGAATGGAAAAAAGGGAAATTTTTTTAGAAGAGCAACACAAGAGCGACGACCACATTTTGAGTTGACGCATTTCCTCAAAAGTTATTGTTTGTGTACAACATATATATACAGAGAGAGGGAGGGAGAGAGAGTGTGTGTTGATACAAATAATACTAATGTTCGGGTTACTTCCACCAATAAGCTACTGGGGTTGGACCAGATACTTCCTTCCGTTCGATGAAACCACCAACGCCATCATCGTCATGACTCTCGCCATCTGTCTCGGGCTTTTACAAAGTCATCCGGACGTGTTTTTACCTCCAACGTTACCTATGGAACATAAAATTGAATTATATTCGGACAGAGTCGTCACTCCGGACGGGGTTATTCCCGCTTTAGTGACCGTGTATCACGGGAGAATACAGAGGATCGCGAGGATGGAGAAAAAACCGGTGCGACCAAAAACAACAACAACAACGGACGACGACGCCGACGGGAAGAAAAAACTAGTAGACCAAGGCGAGACTTTTTACGATTTCACCGGTAAAGTCATCATGCCAGGACTTGTCGATTTGCACGTGCACTTGAACGAACCAGGGAGAACAGAGTGGGAAGGCGTTCAATCGGGGACGAGATCTGCCGCCGTCGGCGGGGTAACGATGGTTGTGGATATGCCGTTGAACTCGATACCATCGACGGTGGACGTGAAGTCGTTTGAAGCGAAATTAAAAGCGATTCGTAAACCGAGAGGGAGGATGTTTGTAGACGTCGCGTTCTGGGGAGGTCTCGTGCCGCAAAACGCTCACAACGCGAGTATTTTGGAGGACTTGTTAGCGCACGGTGTAGTCGGCTTGAAGGCGTTCATGTCGCCCGCCGGAACGGAGGATTTCGATCAAAGTTCCGTAAAGGATATCAAGGCGGCGGCGGCGAGTTTGTCAAAATTCAACGCTCCTTTGATGGTACACGCAGAATTACCGTCTGAAAACGATGTCGTATCCACGAATGGTAAAGATCCGAGGAAATATAGCACATACATGAACAGTAGACCGAGAAAATGGGAAAAGGTTTGTTTCTTTTTTTACGCTGCTGTACATCATCATTTCTTTGTGTTTGGTGCGCGAATTTGCGCGCACGAACGAAAAGAAAGAAGAAGAAGAAGAAACAGAAAAAGAAAACGGATGATGAAGATCCATTGGTGCTAATCTTCTCACCAAAAGTCGCAATGGTTGCGGCTTGATGAAGAGAACAATTACCGATGTTATCCTTGCACTGACGTTTTTCTTGTGAAAATTTTCTCTTCTTTTTCTTTCTTCTCTTCTCGGCGCGATATTATTTTCCCTCGGAAATCTATTTTGATTTATATTGTTTAAGTTACACTACTCACGTCCACTCTTCTTTCTCATTATCATTAATATTTACAGGATGCGATAAAGGAGTTGATTGATGTGGCGAAAACGAACAAAATTCCTCACATCCACATAGCGCATGTTTCGGATGCGGATACGTTGTCTGCGATCAAGAGCGCAAAAGATGGCGGCGCAAAACTCACCGCGGAGACATGTCCGCACTATTTGTACTTTAATGCGGAGTCTATTCCAGATGGAAGTACTTTGCACAAGTGCGCTCCGCCAATCCGCGAGGAGGAGAACCGACAGCGTTTGTGGGATGGTTTGTTGAAAGACGAAGCGTTAGATATGATTTCTTCGGACCATTCGCCATCGCCGTTGGATTTGAAACACGTAGACTCTGGAGACTTTATTAAAGCGTGGGGAGGTATTTCAGGGTTACAGCTTAGTTTACCGTTAACTTGGACGAAAGGAAAGGAAAGAGGGATGACGCTGAGTCAATTCGCCGGTGAGAACAAATTTTATTCAGCATTCTGTTTTTCTTTTTGTTCTTTTCGTTTCGTTTTTACATCTTGCGAGAAGGGACGGGAGACGAGGGATACGGTGATTGATACCCACCAGTAATCGGCTCTATCAATTTATATTTATATTCTCGCTAAATTAAGGTCGTCCGGAGACATATCGGAGGTTTAACCAACATAATATGGATTCAACCTGTGAGCAATCTCCGGGACATTTTTTTATACTGGTTTTGTGATTTCTTTCGGAGAAGGAAATATATATTTTTTTCCTGTCTGACTGGTGTTCTTTCTCTTTCTCGTTATTTTTCGTTACCCGCGTATACACAGAATTATGGAGTACAACGCCGGCGCGAATTGCGGGCCTGGGATCGAAAGGCTCGATTTCTACAGGCAAAGACGCCGATTTTGTTGTCTTCGATCCGGACGGAACGTTTGTCGTGAACGACGAAATGAACCCAATTTTTCACAAACACAACAAAACGGCTTACGACGGGCAAAAGTTACGCGGCGTCATTCACGCGACGTTTCTTCGCGGGCGTGAAATCTACGCGAAAGACGTCAAAGGCGTGCGATGGCCGGCTTGGGGCCAAGTTCACTTGAAGAAGTAATCTATTTGAACTACTCGTACTCTACCTAGGTGATGCTACGACGACTTTAGTTTAAACTATTATGTATCTATTTCTCGACTGCTTCCTTCTTAATCTCTTCTTTTCCTTCGCCTGTGCCACCTTCGGCACCATCGTCGTCATCTTCGCTTATTTTAACAGAATTGAAAAACCGTTCGGTGATGTCTAAATTCGACGCCGATATCGGTTCCGCCGGCATTTTCGAATACGCCCTCCTCGGATCCCAATCGCGTTCGGGAATGACTCCACTTTTGAAATACGACGCGGGACCGACCGCGGGGTGCGCGCTACTACTACTCGAACTGCCTCTCTCTTGTTGCGTTTTTAAATTCTTATGGAACTCTGGACTATACCCGATGCTTTTATCGCACAACTGACACACTCGGTTGACTGAATCGAAATCCTCGATGGACATCGCGGTAAACCTGACTAAACCGAAATCTTCAATAATCTCCATGATGCTGTTCGTTAACTTGTTGTACTCTTTAAACTTTGGATCGCTGTTTAAATACTCAGCTAAATAACTCAAATCCTGCACCTCGGTGTAAAATTCTAAATTAAACGCCAATTCGCCGTATTTGTCCATCAAATCCACTTTGGACAAAACGTTCACGTGCGGCGTTTCTAAATGTAACATGGTCGATAACGATAACATCAACGCGGCAACATATTTCCACGGATCCGCGCATAAATGCCCATCCACTAAATGCACCGTCACCACTCGATAGTGCCACTCGTTTTGCATGACGCCGATGATATTCTTCAGAGACTCGTGCAAGTTGAACAACTCCACCTGTCCAGGTAAATCGAATATTAAAAAACACTCCTTCTCGAACGGTTCTAATTTCTCCTTCAACCAATCCAAATTAGCTTCTAAATACTCCAAACAGTACATCATCGCTCCATTCGGCCCTAGATTCAACTCCTCTTGCACGTTTTCCAAGCACACTAAATCGCTAATATCCACCGCGCATTCGTAATTTTCGTTGTCGTGAATGTCGTTCCCTGGGTCGAGATTTATTATTTTATGCGGTCTTCCCAATAAGGTAAAGTATTGCGACATTCCTGCGCAGTAGGTGGTTTTACCACACCCAGGAGGGCCGATGACAATCTGACCAAACATTTTTATTATTATTATTAGTAGTAGTAGTAGTGGTGGTGGTGGTGGTGGTGGTAGTAGTAGTAGTAGTATTCGTTAGTATGATATTAATATGTGTTCTTCTTTTATTGTGATGTGAAGTGTGAGGAAATGAAGATTTTTGCATCATTTTTGCTCTTCGACGAATGATGATGGTTTTATTCTAACGACTTTTAAAGTTGTTGATGATATGGTTCTCGAACTCATCACTCGCTTGGAGATTGATCGAACATCGTCGGTCTCAGAAAAAAATAGCATTAAAGTAAACGTAAGAGAAGAGCGAGATTGCGATAACGTGCCTTTGCGAACAGGCTTGCGCGTCTGGTCGGCGAGTTTTATCTTTGGCGAGAACGTGTTGTTGGATGAAATCGAGAATAAAAAAGTCCTCGAGCTCGGCGCTGGGACGGGCGTGAATGGATTGATATGCGCGAAATTAAACGCGTCTTCGGTCGTGTGTTCTGATGTGGACATCAAATCGGTGAATTTGTGCGTAACGAACGCGATGTTGAACAAAGAATTTGATGTGGTCTCTCGAATCATAGATTGGGGCGATAGAAACACCTACTTCGAAAAAAGAAACGCGTTCCCTGTGATTGTCGCGGTGGACGTCGTCTATTTAGAAGAACAGCCAAAGCAGTTGGCAAATTGCGTCGAGTATCATTTATGTAAAGAGAATGGGACATTTTTGTGCGTTTGTGGCGTGAGGAAGCGAGAGTATTTCGAAACCTTTCTTCTCGAACTCGCCAAGCGCGGGATGGAGGTGTATTTTGACGAAGTAGGGTTGTTGCCAAAAAGTAATCGAGAACAGGTGGAGGAGATACGTTCGAATCACAAACACGACGAAGAGTTGTTGGAAGATGGTAAAGGGTACCGAATGATTCGCGCGAGATTCAAGAAAATAAAATCGAAAGGAGAAAGTAATGAAGAAGAAGTAGAAGAAGAAGAAGAAGCGTTAGCCGGCTTCCTGGACGATTTGGACATCGACGATAACGTTGGAGGAATGAAAAAGCAGCGAGCGTACGATGTGCTAACGTCTTCTTCAGATGACGAAATGAGCGCCGACCGAAACGGAACGGAAGACGTGCCGTTTCTCTGCGCGACGGTTGAAAGCTCCTCAAAGTCGCTCCTTCGAAACGGATTCTGCGTTTTCCGAGACGAACATTTTACGCAAACACAAGCGGAAGTACTCGAGAAAGTTCATTCGCACTGCGAAAGCTATTTAAACGACTTGCTCGAAAGGTGTGAAAGTCATCACGGAATCAAATACGACACGGATATCTTTCGCTTCAAAGAAATATGTTCCCGGGCGATGAATGGGAAAAGATATGACTTCCAAGCGACAAAGATTTCGCCCGTCGACGATGAGGCAAAAAATTTGCCAGAAAGCGGGAAGGCGTTCGCCGAGTGCCTCCAAACGCTCGCGAACGTCATAGAACGGAAATGCGAGCGAATATTCGAAAAAGTCACAGGAGAAGAGAAGAGGAAAAAGATTACAATCGTGAACAGAGGATGCGTCACGTCGCTTCCGAAAGCGCCCGAGCAACACTTTCACGCTGACGGAAGAAAAGAGGGCATGTACAACTGTTTCGTGGCTTTGCGCGACGTGCCTAAAATCCAAGGGCCGACTGAGTTTATTTTCGGAAGCCACAAGTTTGATCACGACGCGCCGCACGAAACAACGAAAGCGAGGAAGAAGCGGGAAAAAGCAAAGCGCGCCGCCCCCGAACTCCGTAAAGGAGACATATTGTTGTACGATTACCGCACACTTCACCGAGGCGGTGAGAATAAACGGTGCCACGATCGGAGAGCTATTTCGTACTTCCTTTTCGATACGAACGGCGATATAGGAGACACGTGGAATTTCGAGGACGCTTCGGTATGGGACGATTGATGATAGATAGTTTTTATAGCAAATAGTCTATATGTAGTAGTAAAAGAAATAACAATACACGCTAATGAATATGTATATGTATATATATATTATTCAACCTCGCTCAAGTAGTCCGAAACCTCCGCCGTGGTCAAAATGCGAAACTTTCTATCCTCCCCGACGATGCCGATTTCAATATTGTTCGCCGCGATTTGACCATCGAAGCCTTCTTTTAACGTCAAGATCGCCGTATGAATGGCATCTTCCAGCTCCATATCCTCACTATACCGTTTTTCTAAGAATGTTTTCGCGTTAATCATGTTTTTCCCAATCGCCGACGCTTTCCATCCAAAATACGACCCGCTCGGATCCACTTGGTACAGTTGCGGCCCGTTCGCGTCGTACCCAGCCATCAACAATGACACACCAAACGGTCGAACCCCACCTTGTTGCGTGAACTCTTGCATGGTTGTTGCTGTTTCTCGAACTAATTGTGAACACGGGATGCTTTCTTGATACGTTCTATAATACACCTGCGTGTCTTTGCGCGCCATTCGCGTCAAGACTCTAAAATCTGGACCCATGCCAGAATACGTGATCCCAATCTCGTCCGTTAACAATTGAATCTTCGAGATGCTGGTTTCTTCCACTAAAGTCGAGGGCATTTTCTTCTCCGTGGCTAAAACCACTCCATTCGTGGCTTTAATCCCTAACGACGTCGCTCCAGCCGTAATTGCCGCTAAAGCGTGTTTGATTTGGACGAGTTCCCCAGATGGGGAAAACGTCGTCAACGAAAACGAGTATTTGCTTCCGCTCATTTATTTTTGTAGTATTGGTCTTTCTTTCTTCTCGAGTTCTCGTGCGAAAATATCAGTCGTATAAAAAGTCGTAGTATTAGTGATTACGAGTGCGTCGTCGCGAGAATGTTGTTTGATCTCCCTTCTTGGTTTTCACGCGCGAAAGTTGTTGTATTCTTTTGACGATCTCGATCTTTTTTTTGCGAGATGGAAAAATTAAAAAATTATCACAGAAGAGAGAAGCGGAAAACACACTACTCAAAGCACCAACAAACAAACGGTATTTCATCAAATAAACGTGAATGATATGTGGTAGTACAGATGTGTATAGATAATAATAATGATACTATTGAGGAGTCTCTCTTTCTCTCTCTCTCCCCCTCGTCCTTCTTCTCACTTTGTTTCTTTATACGCACCAATGAGAGACTGTAACAAGCCGTGAGGATTGTCCACGTTCGGTAAGGACTTGAAATCGTTCTTCGCAAGAGCATCCGCAAAGATTTTACACGCGTTCTCAGCTCTCACGCACAAAGCTTCGGCGCCTTGAACGATTGCAGCCGCACCTTCGGCTTGCAACGCCAACGCTCGGTGCGTTTCCAAGCACGAGGAAGCTAAAGTACCTCTGTGTTGCGTCGTCTTCAACACCTCGTCGTGTCGCTTCAACTCTTGTTGCAACAACGCCTTCGCCTCTTCGTCTTGGGTCGATTTCGACGTCGATTCGATCATATCGTCCCACCTTTTCGATTCGTTGTATAATTCCTCTCTCAATTTCCTTAAACTATCTTTCTTCTGTTCTATTTTTTGTTTAATTTGATGCGGTCCTTCGTCAAAGAAGATTTTATCATCAACCAAAGCTTCCTCCACTTGGACGCAGAACTCCTTCATCACCGTCTCGATGATATCGCTCAGAAATACATGCTCCGCGCTGGAACCAAAATTCAGTCTCGCTTTGTTAATTTCAGCATCTGTAATTGCGGCGATGAGGTCGGACATGCGCTCATCTTCCGTGACGTCATTTCTGAGCGCCTCGTGGAAGCGTTCCGGGTTTCCGAGCTTTTGGTGAATGCCCCCCGCGTTACCGACAGGCTGCGCCAGTTGTTGTTGTTGATGGTGGCGATTGTTCATGACCATGCTATTGTTATTGATACCGTACTCCATACCACCCATATTATTATGTACGTTCCCGTACATGTACTGATGATCCATTCCTGGGTTTTCCACGAAACCACCCATACCGGTCGTTTGTCTCGTTTGACGTCGGTTGTTATTGTTGTTCATAGTATTCGTAAAGTTTTGCGTCTTCCTCTTCTTAAACGCAAACCCGCCGAAGGAGTTCTTCACGGCCGTCGACGGTTGCTTCTTCGTCGCCGTGTTCATATTCTTCACTAACATCGGCGTCGGTTCGTTCTGTTTGTATAATTGTGTGTGTGTGTGTAAATTTAAAACACAAATATGTTTCATATATCACCGCGGGTAGTCAGTCAGTCAGTTTTCAGTTTTTTGTGGAGAAAGAGAAGGGGACAGAACAAAAAAAAAAGGGGGAAATTTTGGTTCAAAATTCAAAAAGAAAAGAAAAATCACGCACCACGACGGAGTGCAAAGGCACTCGAGAACCATTCTTGTTAGCACCACCGGGCGTTTGGAACGCAATGGTTTGCGTGATATCTTCCCCTTCGATCGAAACGCCGTTGATATTTCTGTTGTTTTTCGTAATAATAATAATAATAATAATAATAATAGTTAGTTCTCTCGCATAATTCATTCATTCGCGTCGCGTCTCGTTCAATTGGAAAGAGTAGTGTGATATGAACGATTCAAAAAATTCGATGATTCGTTTTATTGAGAAAAGAAGACAAAGAAGAAGTAAAAGAAGAAAAACGTACTCTCGCGAGGACGGTGGTAAAGGCGTGGAATTCATCCTTTTGCGCGTTAATGTTGTTGTTGTTGTTGTTTCCTCTTTTCTCTCTAAACTCTCTCTTGTTCGTGTTTTTTAGTAGTATGGAGAGAGTGTGAAAAGGAATGAGGAGCGATGCATGAGAGAAAACACAAAAATTTCGAAAAAACACAAAAGAAAGAAAATGACTCTCGTTTCGCGTCAAAACGAGAGAACCTTGAAGAGAGAAAGAAAGAAAGAAAGAAAAGGAAAGCGCGAACGCGACAACGCGAATAATACTACTATCGATCGCACGGTACCATAATCATCTTTTGTGTGCGAGCGTGATTTTTCATTATTCGAATTAAAAGATGTCTGCTGCCGCATCATCATCATCATCACCGTCGTCGTCTTCAAAAGAAGTGACAAAAAGCGATGGAGAAGTTGAAACAACATCATCGAAAGCAGAAGAAGGCGAGAAAGAACAACAACAACAACAACAACAAAATGATGACGATGATAATGATGACAATCTTCGAATGCGACAAGCGTTGCTGGATTTCCGAAACAGATACGAACAGTTGAAACACAACCCGTGTTTCGTTTCCGAAATCGTCGTCCGAGGGAACAAAAGGACCAGAGAAAAGTTGATTAAAAACTGTTTCGAGAAACGCGTGGAGAAGTGCGGGAACTTGGAAGAGATTAAAGACGAACTATTGAAGGGCAGAGAAGAACTGGAGAAGTATAACATATTTAAAGGAATAAACGTGACGTTAGACGCGGGTAGCGAGGAGAATTACGTCCCGAATGGTGCGAAGATTATCGTAGACGTCGCGGAGAAGGACGCGTTGACGTTGAAAGCCGGGACATTTGTTTCGCAAAGTGGGGAGGGGACGGTAGAGATAACCGGTGGGTTGAAGAATGCGGTTGGATGCGCGGAAAGGATTGATTTTGAGCTCATCAGAGGACACGAAAAATCAGCGAGTTACGCTTTACACTGGGAACAACCGAGAGTGTTACGATCGGACATCGCGACGGCGTTGAGGATTTTCCAGCAACACAACTGTTCAGTGCGACACTCGTCGTTTCACGAAACCGGAAGAGGATTATCGTTTCATCTGAGCTCGCCGGAACGACCGGCGACGTTAGAATATAATTTGGTGTGGAGAGAAATCACCGATCCGACGAGATTTGCCTCGAGAGCAGTGAGAAAAATGTGTGGACATTCGTTGAAATCGTCCATCGTGCACACGCTCGGCGGCGAATCAGAAGATGATGAAGAAGAAGAAGGTGTAAAAATAGGAAAGAATGGAAACTGGTGGTGGAACGTCCGAACGGAATTAGCAGGATTGAATCCAATTTTTGATTCGACGACGGAAGCGTTTGTGAAATCAGAGTGTCACGCGAAATACACGAGAGCGTTTCCGGAACGTGTGAATGATTTCTTGCCAGAAAAAATGAAGCACTCTTTGAGTTGGCAGATTGGCGCGCGCGCGGGTGTTATGCTACCTTTACGAAAAGAATTCTACACGTCGACGCCGACATCTAGTTCCTCTGTTGTTCGCGGATCAAACATTGCCGATCGATTCTTCATGGGTGGCGTCGGCTCTTTGCGCATGTTTGAACCGCACGGCGCCGGACCTTGCGACGCGCGCCGCGAGAAAGATTCGACGTTCTCCTCGCCAAGCCGCACTCCCTCGTCGCCGGGAGTGTCTGTTTCCGGTAATTTGACGCCACCACGTTCGGTACAGTCGAGTTCACCGTATGATTCCTTAGGGGGGGACGTCATCGTCAGCGGAACAGCCTCGGTGAAGATGGACATCCCAGTTGAAAAGTTACGCAACATCGGCGTTCATGGACACGTTTTCGTAAACGCTGGATGCCTCATTCCACACGAACAGAAAGTCAAACACACGTTTAAAGCATCCAACTTTAGAGATTCTTTGAGGGCGAGTTGTGGCGCTGGTATCGTGTGGCCATTGCCCGTAGGGAACATTGAGCTAAATTTTGGTCGCGTGCTTTTGGCAAACTCGACAGATAGAGTTGTGGGAAGCAAATTCCAAGCCGGCTTAGCGGCCTCTTTGAGCGCGTAGGGAAGATGATCTCACTAGATATGTGTGTATTAATAGCAGTATAGAAGTAATCGTCGTAACATTCACAGGGGGTATTGTAAGAACACTTTTCTCTCTCTTATAAAACAAAACTTGAGACGCGCCCGGGGGGTCTCGTATCAAAAAAACGATGAAAAATTACTTCTTTTCAAGCGGCTTAAGCGTTGGCGAATTCAACGCCTTTGTCAATGCTCGATTTCAACTCCGCGACGGCGTTTGACACTTGAACTTTCTCGTACGAGTCCATCTCGCCGCATCCTAAAACTTTCTCAACTCCGTTTTCGCCCAACTCGCACTTGGAGGCGAAAAACGCCAACTCTGGAATAACTTCCGAGGCGACGTACGCGCACTCGACGATACCTTTCTCGCCGCTCATCGCTCTCAAACAAGATGTTGCCATATTTTCTGCGGCTAACGCCATACTCAACGTCGCAGAACCCGCGCCTGCTTTTGCATCGACAACTTCCGTCCCAGCGTTTTGAATTCTCGTCACCAAAGCCGTCAACTCCTCTCCTTCGAAAGGTTTTGAAAGTTTCGGCGTGACTTGGGACAACAAAGGAATGATAGTCGTACCGGCGTGTCCACCGACAACGGGCACATCGCACATGGTCACGTCCTTAATATCTTCTGGTCGTAACGCAGCGACAAAAGTTTTCGCTCGCATGACGTCTAACGTCGTCACACCCAAAATTTTCTTCGGATCGTAACAGTCGTTCTTCTTCATCACCTCGGCGGCGATTGGGACGGTGGAGTTCACCGGGTTGGAAATGATGTTCAAAATCGCATTCGGGCAATATTTAGCAACGCTCTGGACTAAATCTCTCACAATCCCGGCGTTGATTTTAAACAAATCGTCTCTGGTCATCCCCGGTTTCCTCGGGATCCCGGCTGGAATGATCACCAAGTCGCATCCAGTCAGCGCCTCTTCGATTTGGTCGTTCCCACAGAAACCTTTCACTTCCGAGATGGTGGAGATGTGCGAGAGGTCCACGCCGACACCGGTAACCATCGGGGAAATATCGTCTGTTTTTTTTATCATTATTATTTAATAAAGACATATAAGTCGTCGTCAGAT
>Ga0115556_1000425_pt1 | contig 27818 bp, 12 predicted proteins | sample COGITO_mtgs_1104_5_FD_87282 | JGI IMG/M metagenome (GOLD analysis project Ga0115556, IMG submission 87282) | Pelagic marine microbial communities from North Sea - COGITO_mtgs_110414 | ecosystem: Environmental > Aquatic > Marine > Epipelagic | place: Germany:Helgoland, sampling site Kabeltonne... | reverse complement strand
TTCTGAGTAGGATAGTAAAGGGGCGTTGATCTCAAGTAAAGGCTCCATTTCGACCAGGAACACGACGTCAGTGTCCACGTATATTAACCTGTCATCAACATCTGGATCTATGAATTGTCCACATAAGGCCAAGAGGACCGGGTAAGTGAGATTAAAAAATAAAATAAAACCACTTGCAGATAGTAGCCACTAACCTGGGTATTGCGTCCCATAGAAATAGTCTCCAAAACGTCCCAAAGGTGTGCCTATCAGCCAAAAAATATTTTCCAAGAATCCCCTCTAAAGTCTCCCTCCATTTTTCAATCTTTGATTCTGGGAGAAAGATGAACTCAACAAGAGTGTCGTGGGACGTCGAGGTGCACATCTCATCGCCGGGTATATGACTGCTGAGGATCGACTTCACCTTGCTGATACCTCCGATCGCCATGTCATCATAAAGTACTGAGATTACCATCGGCCTCGTTTCAGAGGGGTGGACGAGGAGGGATTTCAAAGACACAATTAGCTCGTCCACCTGACCCGTAGAGCTGCCAGAGAGACAGTAAACGAAGCGACGGGCGGTTGGAGTGCGCCGATTACTTAATTTGTGAAAGTTTTGCGTGCCAGACTGTTGCTGCGCACTGTCTAATCCAAATGGGACCCTAGTCAATGCTCTGCCGAATGATAACAAGGCTGACATGCTTAAAACGACAAGGATATAAAAAGCCACACGGAATGGCTTACGTCGAGGTAAGGATGACATTTGTGTCGAAGAGTCTTCTCAGTAACGAGGAACAAATGTAAAAAATGTCAGAGTGGCAAACAGAATGACGAGGAGTGTACTGAATCGAGCAGAGAGTATCAGACTCAGATATTTCTTAGGAGCACAAAAACCACAAGAGGGAGGCGATATATAGAGAGATTTTTCGTAGAAATCCTAAAAATAACGAGATTGAAGCATTGACAAAAGCGAGAAAAAATGTTGACGATATTGAAAAAAACAAAATTCATGCCGAAATGGACGAATCCGACAGTGATGATAGTTTGCTTTCACCCACTAACCCTACAAGGGGGGGGGGGCTTTATCAACCCAAATTAGTGCCAGAAAGGGATAGAGATAGTAATTGGGATTCCGGAGGGAGTGTGGATTCTGGGCTTTTGTTGAGCCCACACTTGGATCACGACCCCAGATCTCGACAAAGTGATCAACACGGCGGTACTGACAGCGATGACAGTGATCTCGAGGTTCTCGAGGTCCGCCGTTCGCAGGCAGTATATTCAGCCTCCCCCAGAAGCCCCAACAACAATGAATGCAATAACAGCAATAAAAAGATTGGGGAAAAGAAGAGAGGCTCGGACTCTCCATCGGCAAAAAGAGAAGAGATGACGTTTCCAACTACTCTTACGGAAAATTTGCTCGCTTTGGCTTCTCCAAAACAAAAATTCAGCCCCTCTTCGATTCTGGCCTCTACTGAACTACTACGGTTGATCGTCCACGAGACAATTTCTCGCGCTAAGATCGAGGCAGAATGTGAATTTAGTCTGGAGTATGATGACGAAGATGTCCAAGAGGATTTGATGGTTAGCGGGGTCGGGGGTGCCTGGGATGATCGACCAAAGGCGAATGTTACGGAGAAGCATGTCTTGAAGGTTGCTGCAGAGATCTTGATGGATTTTGGCTGATAGGTCGAAATATGTTCACTGAAACGTTTGCAGTAGAAATGTTCGTAAAAGTGGCAGTAGAATAAAAAACTAGAAAGTTTCCCCCCACAAAATACCCGCACGTTCATTCTTTATCCAATAAACCTACTACAATGCACCAAAGAAAAGGTCGTCAAGGTAAAACAGTTTTGGCCCGAGGATCTCGATTGACATTTCGAATTGGGCCGTCTGGGAGTGTACATTGCTGTCTTCCAAGTGATACTGAAAAGTGCTCTCATTAATTTTGTAATTGTGCCTGAGCATTCGCCGAAAAATATCATCGTCGTCGTCGTCATCATCATCATCTTCACTGGGCACCCACCAATCATCATTATCATCATCGTCGTCAACAATTCGCCTTTCGAACTCGAAAGCACCTGGAATTTCTAAACCCTCTTCGTTGAGCTGTCTAACGATAATCCTCACGTTATTGTACTCCAAATCGGTGTATTTAACCGTCCCACCAAACCTGAACCCCTTCTTGGACAAATCCTTAATGTTTCGATTGAGCCCAAAAACTTGATGAATCCCACCAAATACATCAAGATCACTAGACGAGCTCCTGATTTGGATGAGCTTGTTGTTGATATTGGCGTAAATATGATTAGGTGTTACAACGTCGTTCACGTATTCAACCTCCACCTTCTCATCGCCCCGCCACTTTGTTAAGTCCTTCCCACCACCATCCCCATTAACCAGCATGTTCCCACCATCTATCAGCCAGCGCATCGTCGGCGTACGCAAGCCGTTTAGTTCCAGCCCGAAGTTCATCTTCCGGACCTGGCTCCAGTCACGGCAGTCAACCATGACCCATTCCTTATCTCCGTCAAGAGAAGTTTTGGGACCACCGCAGAGGATGCCATCTGAGGGGGTGACGGAGGGCAGCTCAGTTTTCTTCACCCAAGCCTCCCATCTAGTCATGCCGTACTCGCGCGTAAAGAATTCGAATTCTGCACTACTACTGGTGGCAAAGGAATCACCGGCAAAGTGATTTGCTACGATCGTCTCCATAAATTTAGGTTTTGATTGGACAGAGCCAAATGTAAAATTCGATTTGCGAGACCAAGTTGTGTAAGCATTGTTGTACGAAGAAGGACAAGAAAACGTAGCTTCATCTGAATAGAGAGGCGCCCTCACGATATTGAGTTTGAAGAGGTGTTCTCCACTCGACTCTGTGTTGGAGAACAGTCCCCATGAATTTGTCAGTTTGCAGGGGGACGACGAGGACGATGTATCCTCAGTGACAAAGAGCTGAACGTCACCAGAAGGGTCAGCCGTACCGACGATTGACACATAAGCGTTGTTATCGCGGTCACCGAGGACATTGTTTGCATTGTACCCGTCGTAATCCTCGTCAAACTGAATAAAGGTAATGTTCTTCGGGTGAAGGGGAGAGCCATCAGAGTTAGCAAAGTCTAGCGTTTGTAGAACTCGTATCTTTGATGGAGTAGAGGAATCGCGTAATGGAATCGAGTTTGACATTTGATATAGAAGACCCGTCCTCGGATCAAAGTCATGCTTAACATACGGAAGTGACTCGCCAATTTCTAAATTCCGCATTGTTCCTGAACAATTGTAGGGATCAACGCCATCACCATCCTCGCATACGCTCTGAACCATAAAATCGTACGCTTCTGTCTCTGTTATATGGGTTTTTTTTCCCTCAAAAATACCCGCCAAGATTAGAACTGTAGAGAGAGTGACCAAGAAGGCAATCAATGCCAATATGCGGCGCCTGTATTTTTTCGTCTTATGAAGCTGCTGCTGATAGTTTGGGCTTTCATCGCGAATGGAGTTGGGCGCCGAGATCTCCAGATTATTGTTCAGGAAAGTAGTTTCGGCAAAGAGAGAAGCCTCAGAATCATCATTCTCGGGAGGATCAAAGAGAGGATCGAGGGCCTCCCTTGATTGCAAGGCACTAGTCACAACTTCATCATCGAGGAGACCCCGCGTCAGCGAAGAATTCCGCGACCGAGGCATAGCTCTTCTTCGTTTTCGTAAATAGACGAATCAAGTCAAAGTCAAGACGCAAAAGTTAGTTCACACAGCAGTAGCAAATAAAGTTAGTTGCTCAACGAAGGAAGAAAATCCCCTGTACAAAAAAAGTCCTTTCGCCGATAAACTGTGTTTGTCAAGCAAGCATCCACTAGCTTTCATATCTACTTATTTTTGAAGCTGCCTCCTGAGGAGTGAGAAACAACAACCTTCGTTGCAAACTTCCTGCCCAATTTGACAACCTCTTGAGAAGTTTTTTCGTCATTTTCCTTCGGAAAGAGTCAAGTCAATAAGAGCGCCAGCGTTGGTGTACAGTCAGCAACAACCACCTTATCATGTCTTCCCCACCCAATTCCCCCTCTGCCGTCTCCAACTCCCCTGCGAACACCTCTGACAATTCCTCCACCATGCCCGGCGTGCAGACTATGAATGTATGTTTCTTCAATCTAGGCATCTCTTTGATACTTTCTCTGGGTACATCGGTTTACATCTGCTGCCATTCTCTTTTAAAATTCAGCAGTTCTGAGTCTGAGGAGACCTTTATTCCTGTTTTGGATCAGAAGTGAGTTTAATGTTCATTTTTTCGTTGCCTCTGTTGCCTTTGATGTGACAACAACAGAGTTGTACATTTGCTGATATATTTTACTGACTCCTAACATTCATTATACGGCGAAAAACTCCCGCGTAGAATGTACATGACGGTGTGTTTGGCAATCTCAGTGAGTTTCCTCTTCGGTTATTCTGCACACCACCAGATCGTTGAGTTCGCAGGTGCCACATTTGGCACCGCGCCAATCACCTACCCCATAACGATGGCTATCTATTTTAGATTCCCCACCGGCGTTTTCTACATCGAAATAGCAATCCTAGCCTTCTTCTCTCTGTTCGGGTTTTTCCTAGTCTCGAAATTATCTGACTATTCCATCTCTGCGCCCTTCTACCACGTTGACACTATCCTACTCTTGATATTTTTGTTCACGAACCGTTTCATTTTCAATTTTATCATGAAGCACGCGATACTTTCCGGCGACTATGGTATTGACGAAGATGAACTATCCGAATTGGTTACTATGAAAGGAGAATCTATCAATGAGATCCTTGATGCATTGAGAAATAAGTCGAAGTCGGAAAACACCATAAAAGCAGAGAAGGAATTCGAAGAGGAGGAGCTCAAGAAGCTGGAGCTCTTGACTATGGACGAACCGGACCCTCCTATATCCGCCTCAGTCGTTACTTCGGTCTTGACACTTACTTTTCTCCTCTATCCCATGACAGTCATCCCTCTCTACAATAGCGGTGAGACCGCTGTTAAGGCGGTCGTAGTCTTAGTACTTCATCCGATCATTACCGAATCAATTTTGATGCTCCTTCGGGCAAACGCAGCCAAAGGCCTCCAAGGTCGACTCCCAAATCCAATGAAGGATAGCATCACAGCATTCCTTTTTGAGTCCTTCATGGTACTCATTCGGCGGGTCATGCTATGCAACTTGGGTTCTTCACAAGCAACCGTTGCGGGAACATTATTCAATGCATTGCTCATCACTGCGCAGCGGTGCACCGTTCACAAGAGAACCTTGTGGTTTCGGGACAAAATCCTTAAGCTAAAGCCACCATCGGAGAAAACCAAAACACACATCAAGAAGGTTGTAAGCTGTTCTCTGTTCCATCAAATGATAGCGGAGGGGGCTTGCATAATATTAGGCCCGATCATGCACATTATATACAGTGACCACAGGATGACCTTCAATCTTGCTTACAGTTCTGCATTTGAGGCGGTCAAGGTGAGTTCCGTCCTTGAAATTCCATATTATCCATCTATTGGTTCATCCTTCACAATTCTTATGTGCAACAGCCGTTAACGTCCTATTTCTCTCCCCATTTCGTAGCCTGGTGGCATCGTCCTGAACATAGTCTTAGCTCAGCTAGCCGAGGTTGGTTCTTCACTTGTCGCATCCTCTTACCACATCGCTGATGGCATCGACATTTTCTCAATCATGCAGGAGATTGATCACTCCATTGTCATCTTAACATGGGGGCATTCACTCGTATTTGCATGCTTTGCGGTGCTTTGGGTTTTTAAAGCAACTCCCAACATACTTTTCTGCTCAAGTGCTGATGACCCTTGTACCTGCAGCAAAACAGTCTACCCCCTCTTCACTGAGACTTGTGACTATGCTGCAACATTAACAAACACCACCGTCGATACTGACATGGGGACCAACTCTATGGAAGCATCTAATCTGGTGTCAACATCTCTCGGGGAGATTGCCAACATGGATACTATAATCGTTGGCGCCTTGGTGGTTTTAGCAATGGGCGGGATAATCTTAATCACGATGCACTTTATCCATCATCAGAAGTTCGAGCGAGAACAAGAGCTCCTCGAGCAGGCTGTAAAAGCGAAGGAGCTAACACCGGAGCAGCTTTCCCTCGTAGCAGAAATTATGGGCGCGGATGTTCTCAAGGAGGAGAAATTAATGAAATCTGACAAACTTGCAGCTTACCGCAATGCTCAGCGCCGTAAGTCTGTGACAACGACGACCCTACAAAAGCTCGAGATTAAAAGCGGTGACATCAATATCACTAAACGCGGGATTGGGCGCGGAGCGTTCGGTGATGTCCATTTGGCTAAGTGGAATGGTGTGGACGTTGCAATAAAGCAACTTTCATCAATCTCCCAGGAATCGATCGCAGAGTTCAAGTTTGAGATCTTGCTCATGAGCCAGCTTCGCCACCCGAACATTTGCGCTTTGATGGGGGCACTCTGGAACCAATCTATGGTCGGAATTGTGCTGGAGTTTTGCGAGAATGGATCAATGTACGACATCCTGAAGAAGGGAGTTGGCGAAAAGCTGTACAATAACTGGACTTGGAGGGACCCCATGTTGAGAATTGTAACTGAGGTTGCCATGGGGATGCAGTATCTGCATACGACCACATTCTTCGACGAAAAGCGCTATACAAATGTTGAATGTGTGTTGCACAGGGACTTGAAGACCGCTAACGTTTTGCTGACAACGAATTATACAGCAAAAGTGGCCGACTTCGGCACCTCCAAGGCCATCACCCCCTCCGCTGAGGACTTGACCGTCACAGGGACACCAATCTATATGGCTCCCGAAGTTGTTCAAGGGAAGCGATACAACTCCGCGGCTGACGTTTACAGCTTTGCTATTTTGATGTTCGCAATAATTTGCCCGAAAGGTAACGTCTACCAGACGTTTGTCAAGGCAGTAAAAGAGGACAGAGAAAAAAATGGCGAGCAGGGGAAGAAAAAACTCAGGGTCAGTACCACCAATATTATGCGACTTGTAGCCGAGAACAACGTTCGCCCAGAGCTTGACATCAAATACGAGAGCCTCAAAAATCTTATTGTCAAGTGCTGGAATGGCAAAGCCTCCGCTCGCCCCGACTTCAATTTCATACTCAAGACTCTTGAGACCAAGGTAAAGGAGGAGGTCCACGCTGCAGCAGGGGAGGAGGAGGACGAGGAATCTCGCCAGGCAAAGGAGCAGCTAAAAATCGACAAATTGGTGATAAACCGAGCTCGTGGGATCGTGGACAAGCTCTCGACACCGTTTACTCTCCTTCGTGCATCGGAGCTTTTAAAGTGGAGAAATTTGGAGTCTCACGAGAAAATTCTCGAAAAGGAGAGTGACAAGAAGCAAAAAGCGCTCGTGACGTTTACCTCGGCCAGTGACCTGGATCTTTTCTTGAGCAAGCACTACACAATATACTTCAGCCACGAGTGGAGAAACCAGACGGATCCGGACACTCCAGTTCACACCAAGCTCAAAATGATCAAGTTTGCTATTGGCAAGTTGACCTCGACAATTCGGACTAAGAATGTCCCTTGGGATGAAGACGAAGACGCGACTGCAAGGACTAAACGGATGACGACAGCTGCCGAGAAGACGTTTGTTTTCATAGACTATTGTTGTCTGCCGCAAGACGACGTAGTTCGTTCTGACCTATACTCGGCTAACCTCCCATTAGTGTGTTCTCGCCTGCACTCATTTGTCGTCGCCGTGACTTCCATGAAAATCCCGGGAATAGAGAAATACAAAGACAAGAATTCGTTCTTCAAAAGAGGTCAATGTCAAGCCGAAGTTTGGAGTCACATCAGCCGACGGGGTGTCGACGACCTCTATATTGTCTCTTCGCCCGACGAAATGAAGTGTGTCAGGGATGAGAGTGCAGACGAAATTGAGAAGATCTATGAATCATGCTCTAAAATGTTCAGCGGGACGTTCACTTGTTGCCAAGAACGCCATGGTCCAGGACACACTGAGTGCAAAAAATTGCTTTTGATGGAGCCTATGCTGGGAATCTTCATTCACATTTACAAGCATCGGTTGTTGCCTGTTCTAAAAACCAGCTACGACATTATTAAAAATGACAAGGTTAATGCCTTTCCCGAATATACAACTTACGACCTTCCCGGTATGGACAGTCAGGATAAACCGCTGTTCATGAACAAAATTAACGTCGCTGAAAATTCTGTCGACTTCGAAAATATGCTCGAAGCTGCGGGAGATAAGCCAGCTGTCGCTAGGAAGGAAATGGCCAAATATACTACACATTTGCAGAAAGGCATGCAATTTGAATTTGACGACAGCGGCGACGACGATGTCGAGTTGGGGCAACACATCGGTACAAAGGTGGGAGAGGAGGAACTCAGAATCATCAGGGAGGACATGGATCTGAAAGAAGTTCTGATCGATCCAAACCAATTCATTTTTGAGACTGACGGTAATGGGGTTAGAAATAGTGTTCTGCTTCGAAGTGACGGCACCGAGTTTGTGAAGGGGAAATACAATGGGCACCCGGTTACAGTGAAAACGCTTGACGTTGACAAGGCCAATAAAGAGGAGAATCTGTTCATTTTCAAGAAGACATGTTTGTTTCTGAAGGAGCTGAAACACGACAATATCGTGATGTTGATTGGGGCAATTTGGACTGATGAACTAGTGTGCTATGTAATGGAGTACTGTGCGGGAGAGTCATTGAAAGCCCTTCTTAACACAGCAGGGACTAATCTGACCTGGGCAAAGCACAAATTTCGGTGGATGCTCGATATTTGCAGGGGAATGGAATATTTACACGGTAGCGTTTTTGTGGATAACGTCGGAGGTACTGTACAATATGGTGAGGGGGTGATCCACCGAAATTTAATGTGCGAGAATGTGCTGTTGAGTACGAGCAATGGCTTGAGCGAAATGTCTTGCAAGCTCAGCGAGTTCGGAGAGGATAAGGTTAGCAGCGCGAATGGAGAGATTGTGATTCTGGGGAAGCCTTTCTACATGGCCCCGGAGGTATATAGAGGCGATCCATATGACAAAAAGTGCGACGTTTTCAGCTTTGCTATGTGCGTGGTCGAAATGTGTCAGCAAGGGGGTGTGGAGAAGCTTCTTGCTGATAGAGCGAAAGCAATGGACTGCAGCGAGAATGTCTCCTCAAATAAGCTGCTGGAACTCGTATCTGATGACATCATTCGGCCACTCATTACTGAAGACTGTAATGTCTGCAAGTCTATACGAAAGCTTATGAGGGACTGCTGGCAAGGATCGGCCGCCAAGCGGCCTGACTTTCAGGAGATCATCTCGAGATTGGAGGGGGAAATACGGGCAGAGATCAAACCCGAGGAAACCTTGAGCGAGGCAAAGGACCGGCGAAAAGTTGAACTCAACGAAGCTTGGAAGAAAGCACAGGCGAGATTGAGGGATAGGAAAGACAAGATCGAGCGAATGCAGCAAAAACGTTTCAAAATCAAGAAGAATGCAGGGGATACGAACAGTTCTGAGAGCCTGCGGATCACCTTGGAAGAGAAAAGGAAGACTTTGGAAAAGCTGGAGAAGAAGCTTGAAGATACGACGACTAGTAACCAGCGGCTAGTGGCGATGAAAGATAAGATTACGAACATGCTCGCTCAAAAGAAGCTGCAGTAGTTCAGTTGAAAGTGAAACTGGATAAGTGAGGAAGAAATAGGGTTGACATTTCGCGTTTGCAAAACAAAGCAAGCTATTTATAGCCAATGTCACATTTAATTATTCAGTTTTCTTCGTTGGTGGGCTAACAAACTGTATTTCGAGCGGGACATCGGTATTGCATTCGTATTCAGTCGTCTTTTCCTCATCTATAACCTTGATAATGTAAACTAATTCGTCCTCGTCGTCTTTGCTGGGCGCAATTCTAGCTACGCGCCCCTCCACCCAATCGTATTCTTCCTCTCCATCCTCAGAACCACCGTCATCCTCTTCATCTTTAGACACCCCGGTGACAACAAATGCCCGGACCCACCATCCGATGGTATCCTCGCTCTTTTCCCTTGGTCTTACGCGCAGGTACTCAATATCGCTGCCGACTGCATCGAAGCCCAAGAAGAACGTATGTTCGCTGAATTTTCCACTGCCTCCTGCCTTACTATCTTCATCGTACATATCATTGAACATTTGCTCGCACTTGCCATCGTTGTAAAATTTGACCATTACGATGTCATCACTTGGATTGTAGCCACAAACGTGCCCTCGGGCCCAATCAAATTCTTTGCCTGTGGACTTGTCACTAAAGCTACCTCCGTCAGTGTTGAATTCCATTCGCGCGCGGACTTCCCATCCACCACCATCAGAGTATGTCTGCGCCCCAACTGGCCTCTTGCACTTGTACCTGACACCCTTACCGCCAGCCTTAACCACCTCCGTTATTTTATTTACTTCGCTGTCATCTTTATTCTTCCCCCCCGACGCAGCACTGAACTCGTCGTCCATATCAAATAGAATTTCATTTTGCTCGTTGTTATAAAGGTTGACGGCTATTTCGTCTCTGACGATGGTGTTCGCATCGTCTTTGTAGGGATACCACTCGATGACATACCCCTTAAACCAACCTTTCTCTGCGACTATGTCCCCTCGGTCGACGTCTTGCTCCTCATATTCAATCTCGATTTCCACCTCCCATCCGACCACTTCTCCATCAACTGGTTGTCCAGGGTCCCGGGCGAATTTAATCTTCGCCTTCTCTTCCTCTTCTTTACGCTTCTTCTCCGCTTCTTCTTCCTTCCGTTTTTTCTCCGCCTCCTCTTCCTTACGCTTCTTCGCTGCCTCCTCCGCCTCCTCTTCCTTACGCTTCTTCTCTGCCTCTGCTTCTTTATTTTTCTTCTCGATTTTCGCCTTGGCCCTCTCCTCCGCTTCTTCCTCTCGTTTCTGTCTTAGTTCTTCCTCTTTTTCCAAGCGATTTTCCCCCGACTCTTGCTTCTCGACCTTTTCTTTTTCGAGCATTGCTGTCATCCGCTCTCTCTCCAACCGAATTTCCTCTTCCCTTTCCTTCGACGGAGAACCCTTTTCAATATAATCGGGAACTAAGGCCTTCGCCATGGCAGAACTGACGCTCTCTCTGGTTGCGATAGAGCTGTTGCCGATGGAGGCGTCATCACCATCAATCGTACCGGTGCCGCTTTCAGTCCCGCTTTCGTAGAGTTGGAGCTTAAATCCACTCAAAATCTTCTTGTTTGGGCTCTCTTCAGTGTCATCATTATTGGAGCTGACAATTGTCTTGGCCTGGGAAGTGGCAGACATGTGTATCGGGGAGCTCGCCGCGTTGCTGATTATGCTGCCTATCATGTCACTAGCTGTGCTGAAGCTATGCTCCTTTACCAACTGTCCATGACTTTTCTTGGGCGTTGCTACACTAATAACATCGTCAACAAAACCAGTGGCCATTTCGAAGCTATGCTTTTTCACCAGCTTTCTCCTATTCTCCACCTTCTCTTGCTCGATGCGTGTTCTGCGTAAAAGTAAAAGAAGTTAGCGACGAAATAATTGACCAGAATCTTTTCTTTTTTCCATTTCACACTCACCTTTCCTCTTCGAGACGAATTATTTCAAGGCGCTCCATTTCTTCTTCTGCGTAGATGCTTACTAGTTCTTGATTGATACGTTTCAACCGGCGGCCGAGATCGTCCTCAACAGCCCATATTGGACCGCAGAGGACGTTGGAGAGTTCATCTTTGCCCTTGGCGTCTGCTTCAGCAAGCATTTTTTTGCCCAGTTGGAATAGCAGCGACCGCAAATCGCTATTTTCATCGTTGCCACCGATGCTGGCTCTGGTGATAGCAGTCAAGTAGCTCTTCGTTTGTTCTGTTTCAGCCGTCATCTTCTCCCGGCGACTTTTGATGTCGGCGTGTACCTTGCTAACCCTGGAAATCTCCGCCCGTCTGGCTTTCTCAATTCCAATAATTCTGTCAACTAGCGCAATTACGGTTTTCCCTGCTTTAATAGCGTCTGCCGTGGTGTTCTTGGAGTCAAAGGAGCCTTTCTCACATTGGGCGATTTTCGACATGATACTCTTCTTGAAGGTTTCTCCCTGAGTCTCAAGAGCAAAGATGGAATTAAACTCACGCGCCCAATCGCTATTATCGACATCTTTCTTTACGTTGCCGATGCAATTGGACAGCTCAGCAAGATTCTTCACGCGGAGATTTTCAGCCTTGATTTTAACGATTGCTCTTTGGGCAGAAATTATGTGTGTGTTGTCGTTCTCGACCTCAGTAGAATAGGCCTCCTCTAGACGTTTTTCAATTTCCACTAAATCACCGGAAGTAACCGCCGAGTCCAAGTTACAACAACAAATGTTCTTTTCTATATCATTTCTCACCGTGTAAGCTCTCATGACGTCTTTGTGATCGTACTCCACACCGAGATCCTCCGCTTCAGTCACAGTCTTGGTAATTTTCTCTATCATGGCTTGCTTCGTCGCGATGGTAACGGTTGTATCAGTGTAATTACAACTGGTGATCACTTTGGAAACTGCACTTAGGGCAGCAATTCGGTCTTTGAGCTTTTTCAGAGCCTTCTTTGCAGTGGAAATAAGCTTTATATCCACGCCCTCAGTGTCGAGGGCTTTCCGGAATGCGGCTTCTAGAGTCAAGACAGCGTCACCGTCGTTGACGCCGTCGTGATTCAGCGCGGCAGCTAAATTAGCGCCAACACTCTTCACGACGAGCTCTCGCAGCAGTTTCTGGGCGCTCCAGCACCTGACACCGCGTTGCATGCGCATGACCATTTCTCTCACATGTGTGTAACGCTTCTTTGCGAGCACCATTTTTACCTTGGCCTGCATCAGCGAGACTCTTATCATTAGGTTGCGAACCCGTCGGTTCGACATCTGCATACGGCGCCCGGATTGGATCGTTGTAGCCGCGACTTTTCTCTGCTGCTTGTACTTTATCAAAATCAAGCCGTGCTGCATGCGACAGAGAGACCCACGCCAGAGGGATTGAATCGCGGGCGTACCACGCTTCTGTTTCGTTATAGCCTTACGAACTTTCTTCCCGCGGATAGTCCCTTGAATCAAAGAGGCAGCAGTACTCTCTTTCGCTAGCCTAGCCTTGAACTTCTTCTTCTGCGCAGACGATCGCAAAACGCTCTGGATAATGACGGCATCCTCTTGTTTCTTCTTAAACTCTTTCTTCACCTTCCAGCCCACGGCGGCATTTTGGATCTTCTTCGACGCCTCATTTTGATTCTCGCGCAAGTTCTGTCGACTTCTTTCGTTCTCCTCCCTTCTTGCTCTCTCTCTCGCTGCTGCGAGAACCGTCAATTTGTGCTCAGCATTTTTGTGGATGGCCTCGCGTTCGTGTGCCGCAATGATTCGCCGAGCGCGCTCCAACTCGTTGTTGAGTTCCGACGTTCGCTGTCTCTCGAGTTCGAGAGAGGCAGAAAGGACTCGCTCAGAGTCAGTGGCTCTCCCAGCTCGCCGCGCAAGCGTCAACTTTTCTCCGCGGAGCTCGGAATTTTCTGCTTTGAGAGCCTCAACTTGCATATTGTAGCGACCCGCAGATACACTCATCTCCAAGTGAGCCTGTGATATTTTCTTAAAATTCTCGCTTCCTTCGCCAAATTCATCATTGCTCATGAGTAGGTCCGTTGCGGATGGGGACGAAGTGGGTGAGCGATTTCCCATCTTGCCAGCGAAGTAGCTCTGGCGGCGACTGGCTTGCAATTTGCGGCTCAAAGTATTTTCCATTCGCTCCTTCTCCTGCTCCGCGGCACGTTGAGCTGCCCTGGCCTTTTCCGCTTCAACTTGGTAGGATCGGATGGATTTACGAAGAATCTTATTGATTTCGGACAGTTGGAGCAGCTTCGATTGCTCAAGCACGCTCGCCGTTACGTACTGCTGAGGAGGAGAAGTACGTCGTTGTCTGCGGTTGATAATGTCCTCTAAGCCGTCAATTCCGTAGACGGTACCTTGATTCGCAGGATTTGTTTCGAGGTGATTACTGCTCAATTTATCGAGTTCAATTGCCTGCTGCATTTGCCGCCTCTTGCGAGTCTCCGCTGAAGCCTTCTTCACCTTCATAAGGCGGGCCGCCCGCTTCTCTTCTAGGAGAGCGTGGCGTAACTTGGCATTAACCTGCTGAAGGCTCTCTATGGTGGACCCGCCATCGATCCTGTTCATACTTTGCTGCAAATTTCCGAGACGTTTCCGGGTATCCTCGGCTTCCATTCGCTTGTAGTCGGATTCAGTGTAGGGGAGCCCAGATACGGGGTCGATATTGTGGTTGTTGCCTTTAGGCTGCGTTAATTTTCTGCCCCGTTTTGGGACGTGCCGAGGATGACTTGGTGATTTTGTCGCAGGAGAGAACGCCTCTCGCTTGCGGCCAATGAGCTGAGAGCGAGAAGGTGAGGAGGGGGGGGGGTCATTTTCTTTATTTGCTGTCGTCTGCGTAACTGATGCTGCCACATTCCCGTTATGCTTTCCAAAGAGAGAAGCTAGTTGCATATTCCGCTGCATAATTCCTTCATCGACGACCCCATTTTGCCGCGAGCCAACGGTTCTCAGTGTCTCTAGATATGCCAACCATTCTTCCCAACATACTGAGGAGCTTTCGAATACCCTTTGTATTTCTGTCGCGGCTGTTTTCGCCACCTCCGGGTGAAAATCAGCGTTGTTGTTGGTGTCACTGATAGCTTCGTCGTCGTCGTCGTTGTTGACACCAGTCGGTAGACTTGGTTTTCCTCGCACCTCGTTGATAAGAGAAGCCCAGTGACTGTTTTTTGAGAGGATTGCCGCGATTAACTCACTCTTGGGTATCGACTCATTTCCATGCGCAGAGGTACCTAGACGGGCTTGAATTCGGTAAAACAGGTTCTTGAGCTGCGATTCAGCGTTCGCGATAGAAAAGCTATTTGAGTTGTTGAAATTCTCCTCCTCGTCCCCGATGCCTTCGTTGGCGTCTGTAGCGGCGTCAAGCTCCCCGATGGCACTTGCGGGGGTCGATTCGTGCCTGTAATTGATACCAATATCCAATCCTCCCGCATCCATTGTTATGTCCCTGCCATTGATCCCACTCCCCCGCTCGCTATGTGAGTCAAGGAGCAAGATTCTGTTGAAGCGAAATTCCTTCTTTTTGGATGCTATTGCGTCGTTAGCCTTATTGAAACCCTCACAGAGAGCGCTTGATAACGGCAAAGTTCCCTTCCCAAGCAAATTATAAATCTGATCGTCGCCGTTGTCGAAAATGCAAAACTCAACCTCTGGTATGTGCCCCCCTGGGCGAACTGGTAGAGAGGTGGTGTCAATTGGGAGTGAGAGTTTTTCCGCTCCAAGATCAACTCCGTCCGACAGCTTCGTGTCTGCATTCTCCTGCAGCTTGCTACAAACCCAGCTACCTCCAGGGAGAACACGAGCACGCACAAAAATCGACCGAAGTGAACATTGGTTCCGAATGTAATCTGCTAAATTTAACTTCATGAGCTTCAAGGTAACGTTTCCGGACGTATGCGGGACGTATCGCATTCTGATTCGAGCCCTTCCAAAAGCCGGGCGGAGTATTTTTAGTGGGGTGTCAGAAGGTTGATGTCCTGTGAGAGGTTCAACAACAGGGGTCATCGAAACCCATTCCTCTAGTTCCACCCCAGGGGATGACATTGCTGTGAGAGCCGAGAGGTTGCTGTTGAAGAGTGACATTCCGTGCGAAGCCGTTATAGAGACAGACATATTCATTGACGTAGATGTGGTGTGAGGGATCGGGAGGGAAACAGGGCGGGCTTGTCGAGAGATGTCTTCGTTCATCTCAATTTTCATCGAAGAGTGAATGGTGTGAGAATTGGGACGATTATTTGGGTCTGAGATGGATGAAGATTTCGTCGGACTCATCGTATTCAAATCGCGCGGGAGATCAGTGTTTGGAAAAAGAGATGATATTCCCTTGGACTTCTCCTCGCCATAAATATTCAAGGAAATTGATCGTACACTGAGATTTTGAGTCTCCCCCCCCTGCGAGATTTCGAGGTCTGTCATCTGTACTATCAAGAGCCCGGGGCCGTTGTTTGCCTGCCGTTGTTTCATATCATTTTTCTCTTGGTCTTCGTCGTCGATTCCATACCCGCCACCAAAAGTGCCGTCATTATCAAATGGGTCGTCGTCCTTTCCATCACTATCCTCATCTGACCAAACATCACCCCTCTCCGCAAGCATTTTTGATGTCGGAGGTTGAATTGGTATTTTGCCCTCACTCCTCAAGGTCAATCGAATCTCTCCCCTGCTGCTACTTGTTCCAACAGGATTCGCGAGCTCCCCTCCCCCATCATCGCCGGCAGCAAGACGCAGTGAGTGCCATTTATCCTGTCTCCTCCCCCGGAAGATAACACCCCACGGTACTGGCACTCTACATTCCCCAATGACTTCTTGTTCGTCCGTCAGCGGGTTTTTCCTTCCTGAACCTCGCACAGTCACAACCAAAACCGCTCTCGGATGAGTCATCTCAAAGGAAGGATCTCGAGAGGGGTTGAGCAGGGACGGAGGAAAGTTGAAACGGAGCGTGCTTGAGAAGGTTGCGGACCCACCCTCGTTTCCGTCTGTGAGGGCGAGGGGAGTCTGCAGCATTTGGATTTCCGCAAGCTTTCCTTGCCGGGAGCGAATTTTGCTGCGTGGGTGCACCGGCTGTAGGAGGGAGACAGTCACGTAGGGTTCCTTGCGCCCTGGCCAACCGGGAGACCGGAGGTTACGGCAAGAAGAGATGTGGACTGTCAACAAAGGACTGCCACTATTACCGATAGCAGGAGAGATTGGAACCTTTTCTGAAATATTATGGCCGGAGTCTTTCTCGGACTTCATCCAAGCATTTTTGGATTCTTTCTTCACTTTTTTGCCCCCACGACCGGGAAGAAACTGCATCCCGATTTGTAGATAGCCAGCTTTCTCCCCATCAACTAATGACCTCATTGGGAGATGCTGTCGCAACACGTGACCCTCCAATACTTTCCCAAGCACCATCGCCTTAGCCTCAGCGACGACCGGAGTCTCCGTATCTCTATCCGCGACAACTTCGCTTTCGCACAACTCAAGTTGCAAAATTTGATCCAAACTAGAAGTATACATTTGTAGCATGACGGAACTTCCGCCAAATTCGATGCTATCACCTGTAAGAGACATAGGATGGCAAATTTCTTCCCCTCCTCCTCGGATCTTGCATTTGAGACAGAAGGAAAAGTGGGGAGAAGATCGACGAGAAGAAGGCAAATAATCGTAAATTGTCAAATGCAGCAGGCCGCTGGCAACTGGACCGCCAGTTACTGGTTTTCTACCCCCGGTCGACGAAGGCGGAGGTAGGTTTTTAGGAATCGCTAGCTGATCTAAGTGCGCAACATTAGACGGGAGACTAGAAACTAGATCCCCTTCGATATTCTCGAGTGGTGCGTGGGCAGCGGCCGTGCTAGCTGGAAATTCATCAGTGCTGAACGCGACCTCAAGGCCTACCGCTCCACCTCCGGCCATTTCACGCGAAATGTTGTGCGAATCTATATCAACCCACCCGCGCCACCTTCCATCATCATTGACCACCAGAACTGGGAGGTCAAGAGAGCCTTGGGCGACGCTCACCCCGTCATCACGTACCACGTTGATGATCAGGGAAGGAATAATTGTCTCGCGGTATGACCAACGTAAGGGGAAAGTCACATTCTCTCGAACACTGATGTAACGCCCTCCTGCGGAGGAGGTTCTTTTCCAGGGCAATCTCGAGGTCCTTGAAGAGGGATTAAGCGTGAGAACCAGGGAGTAGTTGTGCTTGTTGTTGTTGTTGTTGTTGTTGTTGGTGGCTGTCGTTGGCAGGATTATGTTAAGTAAGGAGAGGCGCAAAACACCGGAATAGAGTGTTTTAGTGGACGTCAAGAGAGACATGTGGGAGGTCGCCTTTTTTGCAGTGTATTTATCAGGGATGTACCGAGTAGATTGAATCGTCGCTTGAATTCGGCGCGTTTCGTTGAGGTTTATTCCGTCTTCGTCGAATCCACCACCATCATCGTCGAAGTAAGATATCCATGCCATCTCTCCACCGCCGGAAGCAAAATCAGCTCCATCGACATCGTCTGACCACACCATGCCGCCAATTTCAATATATCCAACAACAGCTCCTTTGTCAAACATTTTGCGCCTCAACATTCTCTTCTCCCCCTCCTCATGTTCTCCTCCAAGCTCGTCTAGTGCAACTACCGCAGACCCTACACACCAAACAGTGCCACAGTCGTTAACAAAGCACCTAATTAAAACGGCCTCTCCACAGGAATCTCTGCTCCTTAATTCCCCCGTAAATTCTACAAAGTCCTTCGCAGATGCGGTGACAATTGGGGGGGAAGAGAGGAGGGAGAGCGTCGTGATCATTGGGAGCTCCGAGGTCGTTAGCGACTCATTGTTATTCAAGTTTTCTTTCTTGATACTGTTAGACGATTTCAAAAAACGGCCATCTTCCCACATTGTTGGTCTGGCCTTCTTTTTCTGCGGAAGCTGGGCGGGGGCAGATGATTTGGTAACAGTCTTGGTAGTCCCCTTGCAAACCACCGAGTCGACGGAAAAAATCAAAGTAGCGGGGGTCGCGACTTTGAGGTTGAAAACATCTGTAGTTGCTGGCGAGAAGGAAGGAGAGATCGAATACTTAAGCAGGCCGATCTCATCAGTTTTGCTGAAATCCACCTCCCCCCCTTGACCTTGGCTCTCCTCCCAAACAATCTTACCGACGTCGCGATGAGCAAAGGGGAACATACGAACAATCCTCGAACCCTCACAAACTACCGTTTCATGAATCATTTTCGTTGAGGGAGAAGAGTCCGCAAATTCCATCACGGACTCGATGCGAAGGATGGTCGAGCCATCTTTACTGGCTGACAAGACACCTTTTTTAGCGGTTTGGTTGTGATCCGACAACCGATCTAAGACGATTTCCTCGTTAAAATCAACCGTAACACGACTATCAGAAGCGCGATAGACGACCTTCTTGGAGGCCGAGCGGCGGGATGCGACGCGATTCGAGGAGGAGTGGAGGGAGAGAAGGAGGTAACATTCCCCGTCCTTCGCTACTCGTTCGTTGTGCCGAATCTGCACTGATTCAATGATCACCCGGATGCTGTCACCTTGCATGGAAGAATTAGTAGACTGCAAGGACCTCGTCGTATTCTCCCTTGAAGCAGTCGATTTCCGTATCTCAGCAGGTGCCGTCTTGAAAAAACCACCACTAGGCACAACAGGTTTCTTCTCTTCGACATTATCAGCACGGAAACCTACTGTTACGGCCCGCCCAACACGGACATTATCCATCCTGTTGCTAGGATCGCTCTTGTTGACACCAAACGAGTCATTACTGCCGTAAGCTGCCCCAACGAACTCAAACTCATCTTCGTTATCAGGGATTGGAGGCGTGCTGCCGCCGCTGCGACCCTCTTCAACAACGTCAGCCCTGATAGTACCAAAGTCTATCTCGTCTTCAGTGCCGGATATATTGATGGCAGCGGAATGCGCCCCTGGAATAGTGGTATGAGTCTGAGCAAATGGGTCAGGGGTTTGGAGTAGAGCCTTGGCTGCAGATGCAGTCGCGACCATTTTTTTTGGCGGAGATTGATTGTTTGGTCGTGAAGTTGGAGAGGGTAGATCAGAATTGGCGTCGTCTGGGTTCGACTGGACAGACTTGGAGTCAGATGGGGATTCTGAATGAGGGGTAGGAGGATCAGAAACGCCGTTCCCAGGGTTTGACTGAGGGGTGGCTTTGTGGATTGATTTGGGGTCTGTCCAGGTAGTCTCTTCACCCTCACCGCTGTCAACATAATCAGCAGCAGCATCTTTTTTCGCTCCTCCGACATTGACACTATGGTGGGAAGAAGAATCGCTCGAAGCGTCCATTAAATCATCCAGTGTAGCATGCTTGTGTATGACAGGACTATCGCGGCCGCCATTGTTATGCTCATCCTCTGTTGTAGTTGCGTTTGTTGTCGTATCAGCGAGCACGTCAGATAATGTTACTTCGTTATTGACATTCGCCATTTTAATAATATGGGCGGGAAAGGAATTGGAGATAGATAATGCTTTTGATTTTTGAAAAAAGCAGTTTTCATCGTTTTGGTTTGCAAATCAAAGTGAAAAACCCTTCCGATCTTCATAAATAATCACGAGAAATAGTTCGATCATCTTACCATTTCTTAACAAGGACTCTCTTTCAGGTAAATTAAAATGCAGCAAAGTAAGAAAGCATTGCTGCCAACCCCATACCAGATTCTGCATGCATCTCCAGTCTCGGTTCATGTCGTGGATTTCAATGGCATTGATGGAGGGAAATATGGAAGGCTTAGCAACGGCAGTAGTATTGATAGCGCTAATCTAGTGGGGGGCGAAATATGGTATGGTAGGGAGGTGAGTAATTTGGGAGGAGATGCTGCATGATGCAGAGACAAGGACCCCATTTCAATTTGCCGAGACTGACTAACAAGGATTCTACATAGTTCATCACCCCCCCCCATCCTTCCTTTCAACCTCCGCCGAGCCTGGTCATTGCCCTCGCATCTCCTAAAATACTGCAAACGACGTCAATTGTGTTGGAGGCAAAGGGAGAATCAAGCCCCGGGAAGGTAGTCATTGAACTTGGTGTTGATGGAGTAAAGTCCGAAGAGGAAGGAGGGGTTGGGGATATTGTTTGGGAAATGCTGGGAGGGCTAAAATTTGGCAAGCTTAAAAAGACACCGAACACAACAACCATAGAGAAGAAAACTGTTGACGTAAACAGGACGTTCAAATATTGCCGATTGACTCTCCACGAGAGACCGCTGAATAATGCTGGTCACGATGAGGGCAGAGTGGGTCTGTGTGGGGTGAAATTTCTATCTAATAGCGCAAATACTGCTAGCTGTAGTCTGGGTGGCGGCGCTCTCATTGGGGAAGAAATGTTGCGACGAAGGAACATGACAAGCACAAATAAAATTGACGATGATGACAACGTGTATTCGTTCCATCTATCGCACGGCGGAGATTATTCTGTTGCCCAAGCACTTCTAGAATCAGGTGTGCCAGCAAGCATAGTTTCTCATGCAACGAGTAGCCATAACGCCGATGGAACGCCCGGAGAGGAGGGAGAAGACGATTTTGACGAGGATACCCACATGACTCTGGAGAATTTAAGGGAACAGTTGACAGCAGCAGCGGAGAGGAACGACTTTCAGCTCTGTAAACATCTGAAAAAATTGTTTGGGGAGGTCAGAATGTTAGGTCTCGAGTGCGCCCAAGCACGCAGAGAAGAACTTTACTGTGTCGAAAGGGAGAACTACGATGGGGCAGGGATTTGGCGCAAGAAAAGCGAGGAAGCTGGTGGTCGCCGCAAAGCTTTAGAAACGAGGGAAGGCATTTTTAGCGAGGGCGGGGTAAAGATAAAAATAAAACCGAAGGCCAGGACACCGCCGACTCCGCCCATCACGAATGCTGGGAAGGAGTCTTTGCCACTGTCAGAACCGCTCAGAAAATTTGTACTCATTGACCACCGACAATCGACAAATATCATGAGCGGCCGAAGCCACAGGCTGACGAATATAACCGAGGGGGAAATTAGACGAGATCTAAAATCTGCCGGCTACGACGGGGGGGCTGACTTCTACGGCGGGATTGAGGAGTGTGGCGTCGGCGAGGCAGGTGAGACATTTTTATACGAGGGTCTCGGGACCTACTGTATCGGATGTCTCCTCAGCGAGGACGTTCGAGTTGCCGACACTGCCCTCTCCGTGATCAACAATCACGCTGTGGACATTTTTAGTTCCGAGAGAATTACGAACCTCAAGAGCGAACGAATCGTTGCCGAATTCATCCTCGGGATATTGCGTCAAGCTAATGCAGAGCTGGCAAGCAAAGTGACGTTCGTGAAGACAATAATCGACAAATGCAACCTCACCGCACAGCACGTCCAGAAATCTTCAACTTTAGGCCGTACATTTTTGCGAAGATTCTTGTCATACACTGTAGGGGCTCTAGTGGCTGACGCAACGAAGGATAGCGAGGGTCTGAACGACATTTTGGGAGGACTAATCATAGAGATTTGCGAGAACTCTTGGTGTGGAGGCCGCTCTTTTGTGTGCGAAGCTCTGGTAGGCGGGGGTGACTCGAAGAACTGGGTGGAAATTTGCGGCGGCATCTTCGCTGCTCGGACAATTATCGGCAATGTTGGATGTATCCCAGACACATCGATATCTTATCCCGCGGCGCTGCGAATGGTCCGTTCAGCTCTCTGCCACATCAATGGTGACGTCAAGAGAGAGGGAGGTCGTCTGCTCAGTATACTTCTGGAGAGGAAACCTATGAGCTACATCACGACCGATCGACTCAGAGAGGTCAGCGCTAGTTGGGGAATGGACGAGGAAGGAAAGGATGTCATAGAAGAGGCCATTGAGAGGCAGGAGAAGCAATTGGAAGAAGAACAGACCCGGTTGATGGAAGAAGAAGCCGCTAAAGAGGCAGAATTAGTTATGCTAGAGGCAGAAAAAGTAAAGCGCGCCGCTCAAGAAGTGGGAGAGCGTTTGGAGGCAGAAATGAAGGCGCTCCACGACGAGAAGCAACGAGCTTGGGAATCGAAAAAGCGGGGTAAGAAACTGTTTAAATACGTCGGCGAGATGATGATTCGTGTGAAAAGCTTAGAAAAATTCGATTCCGACGAGGTTCATGTTGCACATGAGGAGAAGGAGGAGGTTACAGCCGAGGCCATGACAATAGAAAGGGAGAAAGAGGTGAAAGCAGAGGTGAATGTTGAAGATTTCGACCCCCTCGTAGATTCCCCCAGAGTCGACGGAAAGCCAGAAGACTTCGACCCTCTCGGCAGCGACTCAGAAGTCGATTCTCCACGACCGGAAAATACAATAGCCGGTGGCGTAACCATTTCTGGATCCGATATCAAGAAGAAATCTGATGAAACGCTCAGAGCAAATGAAACAGACGAGGAACGAGCCGAACGCATCAAAGCTGAACGTGAACGGATGGCTGCACTTGCGAAAGAGCAACATGACGCGGATAAGGTAGAAAACGACCAAAAAATGAGAGATTTCGACGCTAAGCTCGAAGACGAAGAGAAGGCGCGTAAGGAAGAAGAAAAAGAGGCCCGAGAGAAAGAAAAGGAGGAAAACATGAAACGGGACATCGCGAGACTTGGGAGATTTTATGAAAAGTATGACAAAACAAAACTGAAAGGTGTAGAAAAAGAGGTTAAACAATTTGCTGGACGAGTCGATAAGCTCTTTGAGAAGCTCGTCAGTAACGATAAATATGGGCCGGAGCCAGATTTTGAAGAGAACCCAGAATTAAAGGTAGAGGCCAAGAAAGACTTGGCCGACAAAGAGGAGGCCGAAAAAGAGGAGGCCGACAAAGAGGAGGCCGAAAAAGAGGAGGCCGACAAAGAAAAAGAAAGAGCGGCTGAGCAACTTGAAAAAGAAAAGGAACAGTCCGTCGTGCCTGAAAAGAAGAAAGATGAGGAGAAGAAAAAAAGTGAAGATCGCCAAGCGGACGGCAAAGTCATAAGGAGACCTCGATCAAATTCAATTGCTGAGATACGGGAAAGATACCCATCGATGGGAAATGTCATGGCATTTAATAACGAGCACAACTTAATTCCCACTCAGGCAGAGCTCGATGCACGGGTTGCCAGCGGTGAACAAGGACTGCTGATGAGCAAAGAGGAGATGGATAAAATGGACAAGGCTCCGCCAAAGACGGATGTAAAAGTGAAAAAGAAGAAAGGGGGAGGCTGCAGCGTCAGCTAACGACGATAATGTAGACGATATTTGTTTGGAAGAACCGCAAACTTACTTGAGAGCCAAGATCTCTCTCTCTTTCTCTATCTCTGAAAAGTGAAGGCAGAGTTCAAATACCCTCTCTGGTTTCTAATTACAGGCATTTTAGTTTCAAACATAAGTACACTATGGGTTAACAGGGTCATGCAAGTCAGCAGCCGATATAGAAGAAACGGCGCTTGGATCATCACCGATGTTAAGGTTCCCGAAATCCAAGCCATCATCGTCACCAAAAAGATCTTCGTCTGCAAAAACATCGGCGTCATCATTATCCTCTCCACCTTCATCATTTTCCGCGTCCTCGCCACCCTCATCATTTTCTGCTTCCGAAGACGATGTATAATCTTCATTATCAATTAATTCTTCCTCTCCTCCTTCTCCTAATTCGTACACTTCTTCGTCACCATAATCATCCAGCTCTCTTTCCTCCTCCTCCTCCCCCTCCTCCTCCTCCTCCTCCTCCTCCTCCTCATACTCTTCGGTAAATACCTTCTCTCCTTCTCCATAATCTTCATCGAATTCCATCTCTCCTCCTTCAAACTCTTCAGCGAATTCACTATCCTCCCCTTCCCCTTCCCCTTCCCCTCCTTCTTCACCCCTCCCCCCCACACCTCCGGCACTCGCCTCTTCTACATTGCTAAGCAAAATGTCTTGTTCTCCAAAGACATCATCATCATGATCAACAAAGTCATGTTCGTCTTCCCCTTCAATCCCTTCGTCCTCATCGTCATTGTTACCCCATTCTTCCCCAAATACCTTTTTCCATGTAGTTTTAGGGTGAAAGGTGCAGTATTCCTGGTACTCAACGGCCTCTTCCCTCATCTTTAGCAGCTCTAAGTCGTTCTTGGGAGCATTTCTCTTTTTGGCTACTTTTTTTACGCCATTCTCGTAGAGTTTCTCAATCCTATCATCTAAAGCCATTCCCATCTCGCTTTTCTTCTCTTCGCTCGATACAGTGTATTCGTTGATCTTGGGAGCGAACGTGCACTCGCTGACTTCTTCGACTTGACGAACATTGAGTTCGGCTTCCAGATGCTCCTTTTTGCTCTTAAAATCGTCGTAGAGCCTATCAAAGATTTGTTTGTCTCCTTTCCCTCCGCTTCCCTGCTGCGATTTGGCCAATTTGCTGGATGTCTTGTTGATTTCTGGAGTAAATGAAAATCCCTTCTCGGCTTCTCTATCTTGCTCCTGCTTTTTCCTCCATTCTTCAAAATTTTCATTTCCCGTCGAGGCTGCCCTATACATGCGATTGAATATATTGCTGTTGTTCTTATTTTCGTTGGAGTGTTCTCTTAATGTTGTCGACGACGGCGGCGTTTTCGTTTGGGATTTGTAATTGGATCGCTGTTGCTTGTTCACATTGGGAGAAAACGTGCAGTTCTTGAGTTGCTAAACTAGATGTTAGCTAACTATCTTCTTCAACTCAACTCAACTCAACTCAACTCAACTCAACTCAACTCAACTCAACTCAACTCAACTCAACTCAACTCAACTCAACTCAACTGAACTCAACTGAACTCAACTCAACTCACCTGCTGTATATGCTTCTTGTCGCGTTCTTCCTTGAGGTCCTTCAGGTGACTGGGGTTGTATAGACGGTCAATAGCGTTTGCAGTAGACATTGTTCTAGGGTGGCGCTGGCGCAAATCGTGGCCGCTTGAGTTGCTTCTGCTGCCATTCGCGCCGGTCTCAAACTTGGGAGAAAAAGAGCACTGCTCCTCAGTGAGCTTCTTTGCCATTTCCTTCTTTTTCGCTGCAATCATTTTTTCCCTAGCGTGAAGTCGTTCCACAACACTCATTTTATTATCGTTAAGCCCGGCGATGACCCTTCGATTGACGGGGCTATTAGCAGTGAAAATTTTCGGCTTGAAAGTGTGTGTTTTCATCTCTCGTTGGACGCTGCTAAGAGCGTGCAGTTCCTTCTTCTTCTCGCTGGAGAGGGCATTTCGATAGAGTCTATCATGACAGGTGTCCATGACACCACTCGCGTCGTTGGCACCGTTGCTGCTACTGTTATTCGCTGCGTCCTTTATAGGTGTCACGAGGCTATCAACATTGTTCTTCTTCTTCAGCTTTTCCTCCAGCCGCTTGCTGCGGCGTACTTTGGGATGAAACATTCCTGTCTCTTCTTTTTGAATGAGTTCTTGCCGTTTCTTTTCTAACTTCTCTTGGCGAATCTGATTGTCCTTGTAGAGATTAAGAAGCCGAGAGGAAGTCTGGCCTGATGGAGGAACAGGAGGTGTTGCTTGGACGATAGAAAATGTGCGGGGGGGCTTTGGGAGATCCATGTTCATACCAGACAAGAGATTATCATCGTCATCATGGTCGTTCCCATCGTCATTACCAAAGTTGAGCAAGTCCTCGATTGCCTTGGTTCGTTGTGCCATCAAAGGCTGTAACTGGTGAGCTGAAGGGGCTCTGGAAGATCAGAATGCCACTTATTTATTCGTTTGGAGTGTGTACAATGATAGGGGAGCGCAGCACCAGAACAAATGCCAATTTTTATTTTCATTAAGTTGTGACTAGATTTACTGGATGCCGGATTGTCCTTTTTTCTCCTTTTTCCTTTTTTGGTTCGGGGTTCGGATGTTTTTTTGTAACTTTTTTGCAACCCCAAAATAACATTCAGCTGACACCCCCCCCAAAGAATCAAGCAAAAACATAAACTTCAGTATTGGCGTGCATTATCTTCCGATGATACCTGCTTAAAGGCATTTCCGACCACTACCCCCTCCCATTTCCTTCCCTTCCCTGGACCCTTCCCTTCCTCGCAACTTCCAGGATGACCTCTCCTCCCCCCAAGAAAGAGCGTTCAAAGGAGAAATCCAGACGTTCCCGCCGTGGTTCCATAATGAATGATATCCGACGCATCACCCTTGGAAAGAGTGATGGATTTCAGTACAGGACATTGGACATCAATGACCCTGAGCCAGGGAGATATGTAAATAATAATGTCACCACAACAAAGTACACTCGGTACAATTTCATGGCAAAGAATTTGATGGAACAATTCTCTCGAATTGCAAACCAGTATTTTCTGGTGATTTCCATTTTGGCATCTCTTCCCATCAGCCCCAAGGATCACATAAGTCTTTTTGGCACCTTCATAGCAGTTTTGGCTATCTCAGCTGTGAAGGAGGCATACGAGGATATTCAGAGGGACAAGAGTGACAATGAGACCAACACATGCCTATGCGAGGTCGTCGAGCCGGACGGCAATCTCGTCAAGAAGATGTGGCGGGATGTACATGTTGGGGAGATTTTGCATGTGCAGAAGGATGAGCAGATCCCAGCTGATCTGGTCGTTTTGTCCACTACGGACATTGAACACGGACTGTGCTACGTAGATACTTGCAACATCGACGGCGAAACCAACTTAAAAACAATGAATGCCATGGAGTACTTCAAAAAGACATCTGAAATTGGCAAATTGGCCGAGATTACCGGCAGGATTGAGTGCGAGGCTCCCAATGCTTCGCTGTACACGTTTACCGGGAGCCTAAATTTGAAACCCGGAGCGACTTCCGAAACTGACGCAAATGCTAGCAAACTGAGCATCGGGGTCAGCAATGTCTTGTTGCGTGGATGCGTACTTAGACAGACAAAGGACCTGTATGGTGTTGCTATTTTCACTGGTCACGACACAAAACTTATGCAGAATGCAAGTGCCGCACCTTTTAAGGTCAGCTATCTCATGAAGGTGATGAACCGCTGTCTGTTCATCGTATTTGCATTTCAGGCAGCGATGTGTTTCAGCAACACGCTCTTTGCATTGGAATGGAGAGACAGCAGCGGTAAATTCGTAAAGTACGTCAACAACCCCAACGCAGACTCTAACTTTAATTTCGCGGTTGGTAGCGAAATGGATATTGGGTTTGTGCCGGAGAGTTATCTCACTTTTTTGATTGCCTACGGTAACTTGATTCCTATAAGTCTGTACGTCGCATTAGAGATGGTCAAGGTCTTCCAGGTGAGTTGATTGAGCGCGCTGTGGCAATCAAATCAGTAGGTCAGTCAGGTCAGGGTCAGGTCAGGTCAGGTCAGGTCAGGTCAGGTCAG
>Ga0115556_1000413_pt1 | contig 28191 bp, 23 predicted proteins | sample COGITO_mtgs_1104_5_FD_87282 | JGI IMG/M metagenome (GOLD analysis project Ga0115556, IMG submission 87282) | Pelagic marine microbial communities from North Sea - COGITO_mtgs_110414 | ecosystem: Environmental > Aquatic > Marine > Epipelagic | place: Germany:Helgoland, sampling site Kabeltonne... | reverse complement strand
TCGCAGAATCCGCTGTGTTGCCCGAGGGGAGAGGAGAAAAGAAAGAAAAAAAAGATGTAAGAGATAGAGGGGGGGGGGGGGGAGAAAGGAGGGGGGGGGGGGGGGGGGGGGGCACCAGGGGGTAGCAAAAACAGTTCTCGCTCTGCAGCTGGCTTCTTCACTAACCTGCTGAGAAAGGCATTCTTTGTCACGGCGTTGGTTCCTTTCAAGAAGGGTATCTTTTCGAGCTGATCTTCGTAAATGTGTTGCATGCAGTCGTTTCTCAGAGCAGGGGGTAGCTCACTCAACATTCCTAGTTCTTTTTTGGTAAATTGAAAGTGTAGATCATAAAAATCCCTCAACCTCGTCCTTGTCCTCTCCGGAAAGTGGTGGCTCTTGATGAACTGCTGGAGCTGCTTGATTTTCTTCAACTTTTTCTCCTCGTTTTCGTCCATAGTTTCCATAAGCTGCCCCATCGTACCGACGATACCGGCGAATACAGCGGAGCCAATCACAAGAGCAGCAAGCGCCACAGAACGCTCTCCGTAGGTCTTCGCCTTGATATCACCGTATCCTACAGTTGTCAGCGTTGCATAAGCGAAGTAAAGGGATGAAATGTAGTGGTACCCCTGGTTGTAGTTTTTGTCGAGCCTGACCTGCCCTTTGCACTGTACTCCTCCATCTGTCTCACCCGTCCATAGGTCTGTGTCGGTGCTGTCAAAAGTGCAAAATATTAAAATGAGCGAGAGAAGAATGAGCACAAGTAAAAGGTTAGCAGGTGGTAAGAAGGACAACAGCGAGCGAGAAAAAAAATGCCTTTACTCACCCCGAGTTCTCCATTTTGCACTCTTTCCAATCGTCCCGGATGGTGTACAAGCCGTCGTAGACCGTCCAGTTTTCTTCGTCGTGATCCTCAGTCCTGGCGATAAAGTAAAACATACAGGCGACCAAATGACCGCTAGTGGTAATTGCAATGACAAGCTTGAATAAATTGAGAGCCTTGGTACTGTAACCGAGATAAGCCCATCGAAGTAAGATACGAGGGAAACGGAAAAGTCGGAGGCCCTTCAGGAGCGATAGACCACCACCCAGCGGGAGGTTGCTGATAACATCCACCAAAAACCAAGAGCCGACGTAATTCCTGCAAATAATGGCCCGGTCCTTGACAAGGTCTCCCTCGCTATCAAAATCGCTGGTGAAAAAGTTGAAAACAACGTCGATCCAAAAGAAGGTCTCAGACAGCTTGTCCAATATGAACATTGACGGGTCCTCGCTCGCGAGAGTGGTGTCTGGCTGGAAGGCCTGTTCAAACATAGCTGTGTAAACAGAGAAGACGATAACCAAAATACTGGTACCGTCCCAAACTTGTCGGATTTTGGAAGTGGGGCTCTTGATCGGGATGAGATGTATTAGGTAGTCAAGCAATCCTAGGAATCCCTTCTTCTTCTTCCTCTTCTTCTTAATTCTGACCTCCTTCTGAATCCCCTCGAAGACGTCATTCCCAAACAAGGTGGCGTCATAGTTACCGGATGGAGCAGACCTGGACATTCTCTTTAAGGTCCCATCTGACCCTCTTATACTTCTCATCCCTTTCAAGGCAGCTACTCCTGGCATAATTGTTTGGGGACTATCGGATTCATTGGATCGATTGCTAGAAAAGTCCTCTGGAAGGGTACTTTTGAGTAATTCCTTGTACCTTTCGTCGTCGTCATTGTCACAAAAATACGGGGTGCCGACACGGGACTGGCGAAGGCCGTACTCGTACAATTCATCGGGAGACATGGGCTGTCCAGTAACAGTAGAGTGCCTTCGCGCCTTCCGCACACGAGACAATGGGGACGTTGGGGACAGTTTACCGTTTGTGGACGGAGACTGCGAAACTTTCGTCATGTAGAATTGGAGGAAATGCTTCCAGGGAGGTGAAGAAGTGAATGGGGAAGCAAGGGTTGTTGGATAAGGAGTTATCGACTTGAGCGCACTCCAGAGAGCTTACTTGGATTTCTTCGGAATTTGTTTTTCGATTTATCGGTTAAAGGGAGAGAGATGCAACACGGCCGACTATTTTGATTAGATATTGTTATTAGAATCCCCAAACAAAAAGTTGTCATGATCCACAAACCCTAACTTCGGACTTCGGACGCAAGTACCAGTACCAGAAAACTCGAACTCCTCTGTTCTTTTGTCTTTGGTGTTTGTTGGGAATGAAATCCAAAAAAAAGGAAAAACTCAGGTAGATATTTGGACTGAATTTCTCCTCTAAGTAAACGGGGGGGATTATTAAATCACACCGGGGATGGATCGTCTTCATTTCAGCTCTGCGCCAATCGCTGTTTTGGAGGAGATATTTTCAGATGCCAACATCCACCGCTCTTCAGTTGTTGTCCATAGTGATCCTCCTTCAAGGGAAGAAGAATTTGGTCTCGATTTTTACCACAAAGGCGACGATAGCGATCGCATGCACGCGGACGATTTTGATGACGAATATATGCTCGAATATGATGATGAACCTTTACCACCTCAGAACCACCCTCGAAAACGACGTGCGCATAACTCTAGCAACTTGTCCCTCAATCAATCCCAGCATCATCCCCGCACAGCAAAAAACGGCAGAGGCAGTGGCGGCGGCAACGACGGCATTAACTCCCATGAAACCATCCACTGGCAATCACTCCGCAACGAGAACTGTGCCCTACGATTCAAAATCACCAAGCTGGCCGCCGCTCTTCAAGCGTCCCGTAGATCAGTAGCAAAGCGGCGATCACAGCGGCATTTTGCAAACGCCCTCGGCGCGCTCAACACATCCCTCACCTCAACCCTTCACCTGTCTCTTCGTCAGACACGCACTGTCAAGCACCTGGCGTTTGCCCGATGGTCAAGGATATCGTACCAATCGCGACAGCAACAGGACCGGTGCAGGCGAATTTCCAATTTCTCTGTATTTTACCGTAAGAGGAAAATGCGACGAAATTTTAAACGCTGGCATGATAAGGCCTCCTCCCACCGTTACTCGGAGGACCGTGACACTCTTATATTGCTCCGGAAGATGTCGGGTCTGGAGAAGATTAGATTTGTGGTATCTTTTGTCCGCATTCGCAAGCTCCGTCGCTCGCTGAACATTTGGAAGTCGTTCTCCGTGGATAGTTGCGCAGCTATCGATCGTCTTTTCATCGCGATGGCAAACAAGTTCAACCTGGCCGTCCGGCGTGCCTTCTCTGTCTGGGTCAGGAAGCTAAATACAACGGCGGTAAAGAAGAACACTATAAAATTCGCCATCGGAACCCTCCATAACCTACTGCAAAACCGAAAGCAGAAGCTGATCTTCGCTGCTCTTCGAAAATGGAGCCTTCTCATCCAAGCAAACTTCACTGCTCAAATCTCCTCCTTGGTCTTCGATAAGATCGAGTTAAAGAGACAGAAAGCCTTGCACATTGTCGGTTTTCTGGCATCCAAGTTCGTCCAGTTTAAGCTGGCAACAAGCTGGAGAAAGTGGGTTTACATCGATGGTCTCAGCGTCGTACGAAACCACGAATTTTCGGTCAAAATTGCAATCGTGTCAGCTCTCTTTCGGCGAAAGACTGCTCAGTACTTTTTCCGGTGGCGGAACTCCCTCGCTTTGTGCGCAAAAAGGGCATCGGTAGTATTTCGTCTAGTAAAGAGGCTGGAATTTCGAACCCTTCTTGAGGCTTTCAGAGTTTTCAATCTCACCACTAGAACCGTGGCTGCAAGCGAAGGCGCCAGAACGAAAGCCATGCGACGACTGTGCAAGACAGTGTTTCTAAGGGGCAGACATGTCGTCGCCCACGCCTTCAACGCTTGGTGCCGTCGCACGAGTCTGCTTGTATTAAGGGAATTTGAAAATGTGGCAAACCAGGCAGATAAGCACACGGCGATGAAGGTAATCGTGAAGTGTGTCAATGTTGTGTTTATGAAGAAGTTATCGTTGTCGTTTTCGTCGTGGGTCCTTTTTCTTGCCAACGATCGATTAGGAGATAGCAATAAATTCCTGGGAGTTAATATGATGAAGCGGACGATAGCAACTATGACGAAGCACCAAATCACGCGCGTCTTCAACACCTGGCAACAAATCTATCTTGAAGACAGGCAGCACCGGTACAGAAAGAAGCAGTGTATTCGGCTGTTACATCGTAGCCTGTTGACGCTTATCTACAAGCAAGTCAGCACAGCATTTTTCGTGTGGCTTGCGCAGCTGCGGACAAGGGAAGAAACAGAGAGAACGCAGCAACACGCCGCTACTTGCAAGGTTTTGGCAGAAGCGAACGCGGCGGCAAGTAAGAAGAGCGCTTCGAGACTCCTTTCGAATGTGATGCAAAAGCTTGTGTTGACGGAGCTGCGGAGAGCGTTTGCCGTGTTGTATCACATTTTGAGTGACCACAAGAAAAGGGTCAAATGGCTGCAGTTTATAGTGACAAGGATCTCAAAGAAGAAGCTCCATGTTGGATTTAAAAAATGGGAAGAAGTCGTTTATCAAACTGTTCAGAGAAGACGCTCCAAACGGCGCGCGGTCAAGCTACTGAATAAGAGCATTCGTCGATGCGTCCATTCCACGCTTTCTAGATCCTTACGAAAATGGAGGTCCTTCGTCTCTTTCCTCCATCACGAGATTCATCTCAAGTATTTTGCGGTTAATTCGTTGCGCGGCTACTTTTTGAGGCGTGCATGTAACGATGTATTGTTTGCTTTCCAATTCTGGAAACGCTCCGTGAATGTCGCGGCCCAGAAAGTGCACAAACAGCAGTTCTCTTTTCATCTCCTCTTCAAGATTTGTTCAAAGAATTCGACCCTCCTTGTCCGAAAGTGCTTTGCAAAGTGGGAAGAGGTCGTGCGACACTACAATTTCACTCTCATGGGCAGGAATAAGCAGATATATCGAATGGTAAACGTGCTGCTTCGAGTCATCAAACACACAACAATGAAGTACTTTGCTAAATGGCTTATACTGCTCTCGTATCACAAGAATGCAGAATACCTCCGATCCAAAGACCGGGAGCTTGCGGAGCTGTCCCTCGTGAACGATGGTCACAAACGGAAAATATCTGCTCGCGGGCGTACAGCCTTGAAGATGACCATCGTTCGAGTGCAAAAAACTACATATGCGGCGGCGTTTGCCACACTCGAAAAAAACACAAGCTCAAGACACAGAGAAAGAAGGAAACTCAACAAAATATTACAGCGGTGGGGGAAAAACGTTCTTCTCTATGCCTTCCGACGGTACGAAAACAATGTGAACAGAACCATTATTGCCCAGGAGCAGAAGAGAATCGCTCTTAATGTCGTCAGCTCTGCTCTACGGAAAGTTATGAATGCAAAGATCTACCAGGCATTTCGTTGCCTTAAGGATTGTTATATCAGATCTGTGGAAGCTTCGAAGGCGGCAGTTGAACGTCAAAAATTTTCGGCGACTCTATTTATTAAATTGGGTAAAAGCGAGACAAATAAGCAAATGTTCGATGCCTTCAAGGTGTGGAAATTTGCTGTCGAAGCAATCAACAAGAAGTTGGCGGCTCAAAAGACGATGAGAGAGGTGTTGATTCGCCTCGTCCACAAGCGAAAAGCGACGATTTTCTACTCTCTCCGGAATAAGTGTGACAAGCTTACTAATTTGCGACGAGAACACCAGACCAATCGGAAGCAAGGTGGCACGACAATCAAGCTCTATTTCCTGAAGATGATCAAACAAGACCTTGCTCGCAGTTTTAATCAATGGCGAGGCATCTACAAGTTGAGAAAAGACAAGAGTCGGACGCTAAAGGTCTACGTAGCTCGTTTTGTTAAGACTCAACTGTCTTCAGGCTTCAAAACGTGGATAGAAAAAATTAGGCGGCTTGATAATGTTCGTCGGCTTGAGGAGAGAAAGAATTCTGCGATGAAGCGTGTGATTCTGCGCATGATGAAGAGAGCCCTTTCCAGTAGCTTCGTGTCGTGGACGGCTCTAACAAACTCCTTAAAGTCGGCTGAATTGGCTGAGATTCTGAAGCGAACAACTATGAAACGCGTTATTCTACGTTGTCTCAAAAAAAATCTTGCCGCTGCCTACCGAACCTGGTACAAGTTTTCCGCTTCGAAAAAACGCCAAACCGCGGTCCTCAAGAGAATCTTACTGGGACTAGCATCAACGACGCTTAATTGCGCTTTCATAACCTGGCAGCGCAACGCAAATCAAATCACCAAAGTTAAGGCCGAGGTTGTCTCCAATTATGTTCTGGCCATCACGATGTCGTCTCGAACTCTAGACCGAATCCGATTTCGTCTGATTGGCAGTGCGTGGAGGAAATGGCGTTTTCTTGTCTCCCTTTCGGCTCAGTTGACCCTAGACCGTCGCACGGGCAAGATCATTACCGCCATGAAAGACTGTCTTTCCTTAACGATGCTGGAGAAAACGCTGGCCCTTTGGCGCATAAAACCCCTTTTACGGGCGATGAATAAGCTCAAGGAGTCCCTCGGCCAACATTCTTTCGATCTCTGTGACGCCGGGCGCAAAATAAATTACCTTCGTCGAACGCGCGCGGTTGAGAAGATATTTTTTGTTGTCGACAAATTGCAATCAGGGAGGGCTTCGGCCTGTTTTCATTCCTGGAGGCACGCTGCGGCAAGAATGGAGCTCCTCGATGCCACGCTAAAAGCCCGAAATGCTAAGTTTGCGTCTATCTTGAATAGGCGGCATAAAATACAGCTCACTGCAGTGCTCGACGTGTGGGCCGATTTTGCTCACAACCGTCGCGCCAAAGAAAACAACAGAAAGGTGTGCTTGGTCCACCTGAACAGCATAGCCGTAAAACTCAGCAGCATCAAGCTTGTATCCTCTTTTAAGACCTGGAAAGAAACGACCAGGCTCGACGCATGGGCGGCATTTACCCGTGGATCGGCGACCCTCTTGCTGTCACATATCCTGAAGCACTCAATTGCCAAGAAAATCCACTCGGCTTGGCTCAAATGGAAGACGCTAAGTTTTGAATCGCAACTCGCTTTCAGCAAGTCTCTCAGTGGTGGCGGTATCGAAGAGGTCGGCCGGGCTATTGACGAGGGACGGAAGAAATTCTTGTTCAAACATCGCCTTGATTTGACCAATAAGGTCATCAAGAGGCTCTTTTTTGGGGTGAGGGAGGCACATTTTGTCCACTGGAAGATCGTGACAAGGAATATTGTGGTAGCGGAGAATAAGATGGCCGGGATGGTCGTTTGTTTGGGCCGTATTTGCACACGGAACTTACTCGGAGCACTCCGTCGTGCAATTAATGCTTGGAAAGTTTTTTCCCATTTAGCTGGTGGAAGCGCTGTCCATAGAGCGCAGACACGCCAGCTCGCACTTAAGCTAATGTTGCGAAGTGTGGCAAGGTGGACCCTGAAGATATGCAGCTCAGGTTTTAATCGATGGCGTTTCAATTCTGTTCAAATGAAGCAAACGCTCGCGAACAAGACTGTCGCGTGCAGCCTACTAAAGCGTAGCTGTGCCAAAATGTATAAATATGCTCTACAGGGCAGGTTCGCGCGCTGGTACGCCTTCGCGAAGGATCAGCTACGTTTTGTGAAGATCTACCGAGTGGTTGGGACGATGCGGTGTCAGCGATGGCTTCGGCGGATGTTAATCAAGTGGAGTCAGGTCGCAAAAGATATTGGGAATGTAGAACGCGGTCTGCGTAGCATGCTGAGAGTTTTATGCAGAATAGACGGGGCGAGAGTTGCGAAGGGATGGATGTCATGGCGAAAAGCGGTTGAGTACGGCAATTATACGAAGTCTTTGGTGACACGGGCGGTTTTGAAGCTCGTCAAGCAAATGAATGCAGTTGGTTTCGCAACTCTGAAGCGCAATTGTTGGCTCGTCAAGCTGCATGAGGAACGACAGCTCTTTGACGAAAAACTAAAAAAGTCGATGCTCGCCAGGGTCATAATTGTGAGGCAGAAGCTTACACTTAATTCTCTTTTCCGATTTTGGAAGTTGGCTGTCAACGAGGTCATCTTGGAAGAGAAGAAGAGAGAGGTTGCACTGGAGATGCGGTCGAGAGGTTTTAGAAGCGTATCGTGGATATTGGAGAGGTGGAGTGCGAAATCAAAGAAAGATCACTTTATCCGTTGGATTACGAAAGTAAGACAGAAGGCATTGGGGGAGGAAATCGCGGTAAGATTGCTCTACCGAACAGTAAAGGGCGCGTCGACAGCAAAAATTGCATTGGGTTTCCGCACGTGGGCACGCAATGTATACAGCACTTTCGTGTTAGCGCGGCTGAGGACTGAAAGGCTCAAGACAATGCGCAGGATTGTCGTCGTGCTGGAATATAAGAAGTGTCTTGCAAGCTGGAGATGCTGGTTGAGGAAAGTCAAGTGTTTGAACGACAAAGAAAGAGGGGCGACGATCCTTAGAAATACTATTCATCGCATGCAAGGCAGTGCTTGCAGCGCTGCTCTCAACACATGGATAAGATTCTGGAAGGATTCTATTCTCCAAATCAAGGAGGAGAGGCGATCGCACTCATTGCTTAGAGACCATGTGCGCAGAATTCGATTGCTGCGGATTCGTTTTGGTTGGTCCAAGTGGATCGCACGCAACGACCGCGTAAAGTCGTGCGAGAGCTTGACGCGAGTGTTGAGAAGGTCGATGTCGAGGACGGTGAGAGGGAAGTGGATGGCTTGGAGGAAGGTCGTTGTCGAGACGGAACGGGGAACGGTACTGCGAAACGCAGCGGCTCGACAATTCGCGCACATACAACGTTTTAAGCTCGTTGTTAGCGTCGCTCGGTCGTTTCGAATTTGGTTTGAGTTCAGTGTGAGGACATCCCTGTTGAGCAAAGGGTTGAGCCAGAAGCAGTTTTACTGTTTGAAGCACATTCTTCTCAAATTTACTCACATTAACGAATTCAGGGCTTTTGGAAAATGGAGAGGATTTGTGGAGGGAGTGAAGCGGAATAGTATAGAAGTAGAGATTCGAAGGTGGAAGCGCATTGTGTGTCTGGAGAAGCTGGGAGGTGTTGGGTCGAGGGGAAGTAGCAAGGCGGTGCGGCGGAGGTGGCACTCTTGGACGAGGCGAGTTGTTGCGGCGATGAAAGGAGAAAGGGTTTTGTTCAAGCTATTTGTGCGGATGGGGAAGGAGAGGTTAAGGGAAGGGTTCGGGAAGTGGGTGCGGTGGGTTGGGTTCTTGGAAAGAGAAAGGACAGAAAAAAAATGGAAGGACGAAGCCAAGAGAATATTGTTAAGAGGTATTGTTGGACGAGGCGTCAGTAAGTATTTTGCGTGGTACTGGGCCAAGTGGAGAAAGCTTTTGGTCAGGGAGAGGGGCGTAGAGGCGCTCGTGTTAGCGTTGGGTAGGAAAGTTGAAGGAAATATAAAGAGAAAACAGCGGGAGTTTTTCCTCCGTTGGGTGGAGAAGGGGAGGGAATTAAAAATTGCAATGACTATGAAAATGCAAGGAGCCTCGTCGCTACAAAGGATGCTCGGGAGAGTGCAAAGGGAGATGATGAGGACGTTTTTTGTAAGGTGGGATAGAACTGTCCTGAGAATCGAGCTGGGCATGCGAGAAATCAAGCCACTCGTGGTTACTGGCCAATTGACAACCCCACCGATTCAAAAGACGGTGCAAGCCTCTCAGAAGATTTTTCCGGTACCACTGGTGCGACATGAGCTGCAGGTACCACCACCAATTCAATCACCGCAACCAGTAGCAATTCAAACTGTAAAACAAAAGCTCGCCGCGAGGTCGATTGTCAACAGCTGCAAAAATCTAGAGAAGAAAGCATGTACTGTCAGCTGGAAAATTTGGTGCAATTTCGTCCGAACCGCTGGTTTTGAGGAGAAAATTGACAAAGAATACGATTACCTTAACTCAATTATGCAGTCGTTCGGAAGATTACAGTCGCACCAGATGTAGAAAGGGGCACAAGATTGTTTGTTTGACTGAGTAAAATAGCTTTAGCAAACGATAGTATTTACGGTAGTGTACACGCACGGTAGCGGTAGTATTACTGGCTGTAAAAGTTATTTTTTACTTTTTTCATGGTGGTGATGGTGTTTCTTCTTCCTCTTGGGCTGGCTCATCTCTACCAACAACCTCTGCTCTTCTATCTCCCTCGCATCGTCTTCCTCTAAAATATCAAATTTAAGCATGAGATTTCCAAGGCTGATCCCTTTCTCTTTGCCCTTCTCGTGCCCCAAATTGAGTTCGAATACCAACCAATCTTTGACATCAGACAGACAAATCAAAGCGGCGGGTGGTTCTTTCCCTGCCTTCAAGTAAATTTCGTCCACAATTCGTTCACAGTCGCTATCTTCGGGCTGGAACCGAGACAGAATCAACAGACGGTATTTCAAGGGAGGTGGTAAGTCGAACTGTTGTGCAGAACTCAGCTCAAACGCAAAAAAAATGCCGATCAGATGACTGGAAACCTCAAGCTTCGCGCATCTCGCTCACCTCGTGCCCTTTGCCTAATATTTTCTGCATGCTCCTCAGGGCTGAGAAAATCATAATAAACAACTCGTCATAAGTTATCTCGGAGCTATCATTGAAGTCAAAGTAGCCAAAAATATCTTCGAGCTTCTCGACAATGCTGCTAGTTGTGCTTGCAACGGTCAAACCACACAGAACCTCGAGAACATCAACCATGCCGCTCGCCTCACTATCAAATAATTTCAGCAGCCGATGGCTTGCGACCCTCCCAGTAGGTACACTGTCCGCGACCAGCCTCTCAAACTCCTCTGGTGTTATGCCAAAGTCAAGATTTTGAGCCCTGTAGAGTTTGTGCAAATTGGAGGACTGAGTACTGCCCCAGCTCTCAAATTGCGTTGGGTTGGCCTCAAAGATTTCAAGTACTTCCTCCTTCGGGAGGGATTCATGTTGGCCCATATGTGGAATTCTTCAAAGGGGCTGACGATATGATGTTGGAGGATATATTGGAGTGGAGGGGGGGAGGGAGGTGCTTGCGAGTCGGTTGGATGGGGTTTTGTGGGATGGGTTGGGGTGGGATGGGAACAGGATTCAGATGGGCCCCACACCGGGTATTGTAGGAGGCTTTATTTAGGTGCCCTTTTTCCTTGCTTAATGCTTAACTTTGGTTATTGGTGCCAAAGTTTCCCAAAGATCTGTGAAATTGCAGTATGATAGCTATTGTCGAGCTTTATGGAGTGATTGGATGTTGGGAAAGCTGTTTCAAGAAACGTTTTCTCTTTTCCTCTTCAAAAACTGCACTCCAAATTTGAAACTCCTTCCTCATAGGTTGCGCCCTTTCGACATAAACCACACCACTTTCGGGGGAAATTGTCTTCCTCTCTCTCCCTTGAGGGAATTTTTATCCCGCTCGTTTGTCTTTCTCCTCTTAAGCTTTACAAAACAAAATTCTCCCGAGAGAAGAGATTGAACAAGCGTTTTGGTACAAGAACAAGAACGATCAAATAATTTGTGTGCGTTTGTGCTGCGTGTAGAAGAGAGAGTGTAGGTAAAATGACATCCCTGGCACGCATTCCTGTGGGGGTACCTACGTCTTGCTTTGCCTGCATAAAGGACAATGGCGATAACCCTGATGAGGACTTGTCCAAATCTGACACCTCAATACAAATACATGAACCTGGAACAGACAAAAAACCCAAGACCTACGACAACCTGGACGGAATCTTTGACTTCACTCTTGACACCCCCGAGAAAATATTTGAACAGATGTTTGGTTCCGTCGACGCCAGCGAACAATCTGACTCGATAAGACCCCCTGCACTGAAGGCCCTTGTGGAAGATGGCGTTAGTCTAGCGGCATTTTTCATTGGTCCGATGAATGGAAACAAGACTGCATTTTTCCAAGGCATGGGAGAGAACGACCATGGTGCAATCGGGTGGACTTGTGACCAGATCTTCAACCTGGTAAGCGAGAAGGAGGAATCCATCGACGGGCAGTACAAAGCCACGATAACGGTTTCATTTTATGAGCTCTATGAAGAGGTAATCATCGATTTGCTAGAGCCCGAGAACAACAAGTTAGACAAGCCCCGTATGGATTCCGTGCATGGGTATTGCGTGCCGGGGATGACCAGTAAGCAGTGTAAGGCGACACACGATATCATCAGCAACATTGAAAACGGGCGGAACAACCGGAAGTCGCAAATTTTCAGCACTGGACCTGCCAGCAGCAGCACGAGCGCTATATTTGAGCTGATTCTCAAGCAGGAGGACATGGAGAATGGAGTCATGTACAGCAAGATGATGATTGTCGAAGTTCCAGGAACTGAAAAGCTCACCCTACCGAGCGACAAGATTCGGCAAAAGGAAGGTCCGCTATTGTCCAAAAGGTGAGTGGCGTGTGTGGTGGTCTTTGGTTCGGCCCTTTAATGCAAGATTTTCAAGCTCACGCCAAAATCCCGTCGAACAGTCTTTTCGCTTTCCATGACGTTTGCAAATCACTGGCCGGAAGAAAGGAACGATTTAACGCCCCTTTTGAGCAGTCGTTACTGACCCAGCTGCTGCATGATGCACTCGGAGCGGACTCGGAAGTCATGGCGATTGCCTGCATTGCGCAGGGTGATCCGAAGGTGTCGAAGGAGACCATGAATCTTCTCAAATTGATGCGGAAGATGACGCATTACCCCATCGAGAACAGCGAGCTGACCCAAGGTATCATGGTAAAGTACAGAACAGCCATTGCAACGCTGTTGGATCGGGTCGAGGAGATTAAGGCAATGAAGGTGCAGCCGACGGGAACAGATAATGCGGTCTTAGAGCGCATAAAGGATCTGGAGAAGATGCTGCTGGAGGCGAACATCGAAGCCACGACGGCCAAGGAAGACGGAGCTAAAGTTTACAAGATGCTAGAATTATTCAAGGCAAAGTACAGCAAGATCGTTGAGATGAAAGCTGAACAAGCTAAGGAGCTCATCCGTAGCGAGGAGCAAACACTGGAGATAAGCAAGGCTCTGCTTGAGCTCAAGCTCGAGAACAGCGAAATGACGGAGAAATTCGAGACGGAGAAGTATGAAATCACCACAAATATGTTGAACGCCAAGAATGAAGTCTCTGATCTCGAAATAAAGCTGGCGGACACCAAGGATGTGCTGGAAAAAAGCGAGAGCATGAAGAAGCAAGCGCTGGATGACAGGGAGGAAATGAGGAAGGAGTTGGAGAAGTTGCACGACAATTTCATAGCCATGAAGGAGAAGCAGAACTTGGAGCACGAGAAGAACTTGGAGCTTGGGACAGAACTGCTGACTCTGAGGAACCAAAAGGATTCCTTCGGGAAGATGAACGCGAGTCTCAACGCAAAGTGTGAGACGCAAGAGATCAAGATACGGGAGTTCGAACTTCGGATCAGCAAAGGAGAGGAAGAGGCGGTGAAATTGGGAAATGAGCTGGAGAAAAATAAGCAGCTCTTGGAAGACGTCAGGGCCGAGAAGATTAAGGTGGAGCTGAAATTGACAAAGAGCGAGGTGGATTTTGGGCAGAATCGTCTCGACCTTGACCGCAGCACTGCAGAGTTTGTCAGAACCCGAGACAACGAACTATTTCAAGTTCGGAAGGGGGCCGAAGAGGAGATCCGGGAGATAAGGAACGAAAAGGACGAGTTGAAGAAGGTTAACTTAAGGCTGGAGGCCAGTCAGCGTCAGCTTGAGAGGAAAATTAGAGATTTGGACTTGGAAGTCGAGCGGAGTCACGAAAACACGGTACAGATGATCGCGGTAAAGAACATGCTCGAGACACAGCTGGCGAATGCCAGGGAGCAGTACAGGAGCAAGCTGCTCAACTATTTGGGCGAGGAAGCGCTCGCTGCCCAGTTGGCCAATGAGGAGATGAGTGCATTGTTTGGGGACGATAAGGAAGGAGGGGGGACAGGACGCGAGGAGAATAATAGTAGTAGTAGTGGTGGTGGTAAGAGCAAGAGTGCAGCCACTAGCGAGGCAAACAGCCGCGCAGCACTGGAGGATTTGATCAAAACGTACAAAGATCGGGAGAGCAAAATCAGCCAAGATTTGGAACAAATGCGAGTTCAGAATGCGGAAATCGTGAGAAAGAACACTTTCCTATACAACAAGTACAACTCTTTGAAAGATATCTTGGAAGACGTCGCCCCCGACAAGAACAAGGTGCCTGTCGATCTACCGAAAGAGAGCGAAATCAAAGTCACGGCCAGCGAACTCGAGATGCAGAAAGAAAACGAGCTCCGAGGCTTGCGGTCCGTGGTCAAACAAATGCAGAATGAAATGTCTACGCAGCAGGACAAAAACGTTCAAGTAAGCGAGACGTACCGGCAAATGGTGCAAGAAATGGAGGGAAGGATGAAGGATTTGGCTCAGAAATTGAGTATCGTCACAAACGAGAAGGAGAGGCTCGAGAGGGAAAAAGTGGAGGAACGAGATGGAGAAACGTTGAAGCAGATAGAAGACATGCAACAGAATATAATCGAGCAACTCAGCAGCATCAAAGGGGTGGAAGGTGGAAGTGTGGGTGGGGATGCGGGGATGTCCCAAAAGGAACGAGAAGAGCTCCACGAACTCAGAAGATTCAAACGGAAACACAAAGACGCTACAGGCAAAGGAAAGGGGAAAGAAAACAGCAAGTCGGGAATTGGGGAAGAGGCAAGGGCCGCCATGAAGGAAAACTTCGGCCTCAAAGAGGAAATCAAGAGGCTGCAGCGAAAGCTTGAAACAATGGCTGCGTTCGAGGGAGGCGGGGACTTTGGGGCAGGCGGCGGGGGGGCTATCGGGAGTGGTGAGCAGCATCTAAGAGATCAGATCATGGATCGTGAACGAAAAATTGCAGAGCTCGAGACAAAGAATGTCATGCTCTCCGAGGAACTCAGCAACTACAAAAGTTACATGGATTCCACCGTCAAGAAATACAAAAAGACTATCAAGGCTTTGAAGCAAGAATGAGGCAAAACCGCCAAAGAGAAGATTTGCCTCGATTTCGGTTTTTGTGTGTGTGTGGATATTGTTGCTGGTAGTGTTGCGTAAGAAAATAAATTGTGGAGGTGACTTTGGCTACAAACCTCAACGCCGTCGAATGTTTCGTTCCACTTCTTTCTGTGTTAAAATTTTTGTCGGTACCGCATTTATTCAATATAAAATTACAATGTAGTACATATATACATACCAATCCATCGACCAACTTCGATGATTTCATACTGACAATCAATCAAATACCGTGAGTTGGTCTTTCAGGCTTTGCGCGAAAGCCTTGTGCAATTTCTTCGGGCTGGTGGCTGGCTTTGGTTTCTTCTTCCTCCTTGCCGACGATGACCGCAGGGTTCCCCCAATGGTTGCAGCTTTACCTGTCGTTGTCACCTTTCCTTCGCCTTCCCCTTGCTGGATTGGCGGTAAAGTGACGGACTTTAGCGAGCCATAATCGTCATCTCTCTCAGGGCCATCCAAATTCTCGTCACCATCGCTATGAACACCTTTCAAGTCAAGAATCTGGAAATCCTCCCCGTTTATGTTGCCGACAATATCAAGGTCGCTCATCTGCCTAGTTCGGCTAAATAATTCTGCGCGGTGCTCGCGGTCCTCTTCCTTCCCCTTTGGGTTTGTCAAAGGCTTGTGGTGCCAGACTGTTTCTATATTCCTCTTAGGAATGAGCTTACTATTGCCTCGGTTGTCCACGGTTGTGGTATTTCCTCCCTCTTTGGCGTCGTCTTCTTTGATATTATTGACGGACCCTACGCCTAGTCTACTCCCCTTCTTTCCTTTCAGCTGCACTTCCTGGTTATTTTGCTTGGGTGTGCTCTCCAGGCTTGGTTCGACCATCGTCGATTCCTCGGTTACTTTCCACCAATTAGTGGGAATCTCCTCCATTTCAATCAACGCTGGGAGTGTTTCGTCTCCTCTGCCCATCGCTTCGGTGAGTAGGGAGGGTTCTGGTAGCTCTGCTGCCCTCCCCTCCCGCTGAATCCCCCTTGAACCGTTAGCCCAGCTTTCTGCCTCAATGGCCTGAAGGAGCCCTTTGTTCATCTTTAAATCGTCCTCTTCGGCTACAATGTTGTCTTCGCCCCCCTCGGCAATTATCACGTTGATGGCATTCTTCTGGATCAGTGCGCTCCTTGTCGCTTTGTTGTAAGTCATCGCTCTCAGGGCAGCGGCGCTATTAAATGCGATGAATTCCTCCTGCCTACTGCTCAATAAAACCAAAGAGTCAACGACACCCTCGGCCAACATCTGTTTGTGGTTGGCATTTGTGCTTAAAAGGTTTCTTAAACTGGCTACGCACCAGCTTCCGTCAATCTCGGTCAGCTCATTAGTTAACGAGAGCCAGCAAATCATACTAGTTCCCTTCTGGCCAACGATCTTGGCGGAGTTGACGTAGCCGCAGCTCAAATGGCAGACGCTCAGGCAACAGTACCGCCTCACAACGAAGTCGTCGGTGCTGTCCCAGACGCGGTAGAGAAGCGAAACGGCATCCTTACTTACTAAGCTGAGTTGACAGTCTTTCAAACAGCTGAAATTGTACATAGCTGCCGAAATGCTAATCTGAACTTCAGAGTTAGTTTTGAAAAAGTCGCTCACCAACAACTCTTGCATCGCCTCAACAATACCGAAATCGCACAATCTCTTGATATTTTTCTTTACTGTCGACAAATTGTACAGCGTCTTTGAGACGGCCACGATAGTCCTCTCTTCGTTCGACATGCAAAGCTGGATCAGTGCAGTCAAAATGTAATCGTCGACGACGGAACTTAAAGCGTCCTTGTCCTGTGAGATGTTACATATGGTTGCAGCATAAGCGTAGCTCAGTTCACTGTCAATCTTTGCGATCTCAAAGTTGAGCTTATTGAGCGCGTCGAGATTCTTGATTTCCGCGCGGCACGATTCAAACTGGGACAAGATGCAGAATGCCAAAATGCCAATGACTGCAATCCTGTTGGTCGGCTCCGTGACGCACAAGCTCTTCATATACCTTACAGATAATTGAGCGATCTCCACAGTATCTTCATTGACCTTGGTCAAGATATTGAGAACGGCCTGGGCGCTGTTAAGTCGTGTAATGGGGTCTTGTGATGTCGTCTGCCAGAAGAGCGACTTGATGCTCGCCATAGACGTCATCAGCTCGGAACTGTAATTACAGGTCAAGTTGCAGAAAGCCGTACTACACATTCTCGTCATCTCTGAGTCGTCTGTCACGCCACCCCCGCCGTCTTCACTTTTGCAGATCGCTGCAAATGACCACAAAATCCCCTCCTGAACCATTGTATCGTGGACTGCCTCGTCATACAGCAAGTTATATAGCGTCTTCATACAAATTTTTTTGGTCTCAATCCGGTCACTCGCGACAAGCGCATTGATTAACAGAGAGCGAATTGCCCCACTCTCCGCTATTTCAAACTCGGTGCCCGGATCGCTACTCAAGTTGCAGAGGGCGGCAGCACACGCCTGCCGAATGGCCTCAGACGGGCGAGAGCTAAAATTCGACAAAAAGCTCGGCGTGTCCACTTCAAGCAACAACAAACGATTCTCCTTGATCCTGCTCATGTTGTATATTGCGTTTGCAATCCTTTGCTGGGTTTTTAACACTCTCACTTGGGCCTTATTTTTGTTCACCTCGCTGGCAGGGATCTCCAGCTCAGCTAACTTGAACATGGCCTTCAGTAAATTCTTCGTCGCCAACTCCTTACAAAACTCATCCTGAAAGCTCAACCTGCTTAGAATTGCGCACGCCTGGATCCTCGTGTCAAAGGCTTGGCCCTCCGCAATGAGCGACAACAGCGGCTCGATACAATCCTAAAAAAGGGAGAAACGGGTTGGGTTCGTTTGTTCAGTTTTTTTCGTTAGTTGCAGTCGCAGTCTCTGGTAGTGCAAGTCTTAAGTCGCGCAATTCTGCCTAAAGGCACAGGGCCGGGAGAAAAAGCAATTTCATATAATTTTTCGTGTCGCTTGACTCACCTCCTTCATCATGAGCGCACAATTTGTCATATTCTGTGCTAGGTTGTACAGCGCTGCAGCACAGTCGCCCTTGATCTTCGACCCACCCTCGTCACGCAACATCTGTATCAAAGCGGGTATAATCTTTTTGGGGTCGGTAGTCGATAAATCCGTGAGCTCCCAGAGCGCGGCCGCACAAGTAATCCTCGTTGTCTCGCACTTTGACTTTGACAGTCGGACAAGGGCCTCCAAAATCCCCTTCTCCACGACTCTTTCCGCCTCCTTGTGGGACAGCAGGTTGCACAAAGCAAGGGCGCAGTCCGCGCTAATGATAATGTCCGTAGGATCGGCGAGTTTTACAAGGGCCTCCACTGCGCCCTGGTCTATCATCCTATCGATGCCCGCCTCATACTCAAACATGATGCAAAGGCACCGCGCGCAGTCCTGCCTTACAAATTTGTCGTTATTATTAATGAGCGCAATAAGAGCCGGAATAGCAGAGTCTTGAATTAATTTTTCCACATTGTCGCCATCGAGGGAGAGTGTCTTCAAGGCTGCAGCACAGACACGGTCGCTCTCGACGCTATTGTGCTTTCCATCTTTGGCATAACACATTGACACGATCGCAGCGATTGCGCCCTGGAGGACTATTTTCTCTCTGCAGCTCACGTCCATGGCGAGCCGAGATACCGTATTGGCACATTGTCTCTTTATCTCTTCGTCGTTGTCCGTCGATTGCGTCATTTCTAACATGGTCAGAACAACTCGCTGGTCGGTCATTTTCCCTCTGGAGCGGGGGCAACTCGAAAGGTTGGCGAAGCTATTAGCGACAAGTTGCTGTGTCTCCAAGGGTGCGCACTTCGCGATCCGACTGAGGATTCGAACAACGCCCTCTTCAACCAACCGGGCCTGGTTATTCTTTAAACCGGTAAGATTGTTGATCGCCGAGACGAGAATGCTCTCCATGCTTGGGTTCATGCTAAAGCCAGAGAGGTGTATGATCGCATCGTTCACCATGTCGATTTGGGAGTATCGCTTCGGGACGCATGAAAGATTCAAGAGCGCAGTCAAAACTACTTCCAGTAGTTGTACGGAAGAAGTCGAATTGGAGAGTAGAAAGGGGATCGCACCATTCTTTACTATCTCCTCCTCGTAACCAACTGCAGCAGAGAGGTTGCACATGCAGCGGGTGCAGTCGTTTTTTATCTTTCTCATAGAGGACTCACAGAGGACAATTATAGCTATCACCGGAAAATGTTGGAAGATAAGGAAGCAATCAACGACGGAGCGAGTGAATGGATATGAATTGGGTTAGTCCGCAGCGAATTCAGCGGCAGTAGTCCAGGGAAGGGAAATGTTAAGTGCCCGTGGAATAATATCAACGCCCGCGGCCCTCGCCCCGCGGTTCGTCTCAGCTCGACTATAAGGTCAAAAACTTGCTCACCTTGAACAGCACCCTCGGTGATGAGGAACTTTCTGCATTCTGGACTCGCAGCAAGGGAATTGAAAGCTGCTGCTACGCTAAGCAATGTCTGCCTGTCGTTGGACATCGATAGTTTGGCGAGGGTCGAGACGGCCCCATCCTGGCAAATTTCTAGCCTCTTGGAGGGTTTAGAGGCAAGAGTGGCGAGGCTGATGCCATAGCGCCGGCGCTTCTCCAGTAAGAAAATCTCACGGGCGCCATTACCCTCCTCTTTGTTGGCCTCAAGCTCCGCCTTAAGGCGCTCTTCCTCCAAACGTTTCTTCTTGTCAGCATCGCGGTCACGCTTGATGTTGATTGGATCAGCGGCCGGATTCATTCGAGACAAGTAGGCAAGGCCCCCGGACTTATCATTGCCAGACGAACCTTCACAAAGCGGGACAATTTGTGTTGGGTTGGTGTGAGAGGGTCGAAATAAAATTCAAGGAGCAGGACAAATTGAAACGGGTACGAACAGCGACGAGAATAATAATACTCACCGAACTTATCACCTTGGTAAGGTTTCTTGAAGATGGACTTAATCTTGCCATTCACTTCGACGCTGTCGCTGGTATTGGCTATTGGATCTATTTTGCCTGGTTTACGTGGGGGGGCTCGGGGTTTTTTACGGATTGCTCGGCCCATCGCGGATAAAGTCGGCCCTGGGTAGTTTGGCGAGAGAAGCTGGTCAAATGAAAGGGGGGGGGATGAGGAGATTGGCTGCTGTTGAGGGTGTGTTGGATGAGGATTTGAGAGTTATGATCAATTTTTTGTTGTTTTTCTCTTCTGTGGGCAATCTTTGACGTCAAACGTCGCTGAAGAATGCAGTCCAATTTGCTCTGAAGCAACTTTAGTACTAGTTAGATCTTTTGCTAAAAAAGTTCGGCGGGCGGAGCGGCGGAGCTTCGAGAATGTCGCACCTGCAATAACCATCTAAAGATAAAATATAGGGTGTTCTCTATTTGTGTTTACATCTTCGCAATAACCACTTGTGTTTTCGTCTATTAGCCTCATGAAGTTATCTCTATCCATTGCCCTTTTATTTGGGAGTTACGGGTCAGCCTGCGATGTGCTCGAGCAACGCGCCATCTCATTGGCTTCCGACGCTAGTGATTCTGAAAAGTATTCTGCAGCAGAATTGCAATCCACAATAGCTGCAGCGCCATGGGGTTACACGTTGGACATCTTAACGCCTGAAGAAGCCAAGACCAAGGGGTTAAGTGTCTTCGCAGTTGGATCTGGTGCGGCCCTCTTCGTTGCCGGGGAAAAAATTCTCGAAAACGACCTTGGAGACGAGGGATACAGCATCCAGTCTGTCAAAGGCGACATTGCCATAACTGGAAAAGAAGGGGCTCCTCGAGGAGCGCTCTACGGTGTCTACAGCTTCTTACGCTCGCTCGGCTTTGAGTGGTACAGTGCCGACGAGTTGGAGTTACCTCCAGCTTGCCCTGACTCCATCGGCCCCTACGATACGACCTTCATTCCGGTCTATGAGTACCGTGATAACAACCAGGACCAGGTCACTCAAAACGAAGACTTTGCTGTCCGCATTGGAAACAATCACGGGAGCTTTGACGCCACCCATGGGGGGTCGGTAAAGTATGCAACGCCTCCAGGTGAGAGTGTTCGAGGAGCTAAGCGACGACCCCTATCACCGCTATAAATGCTTCAATATTACAATATGCTAACTCGTTGCTTCGCTCCTCGGCTCGCTCAACAGGCTTTGTGCACACTTCGTACAGACTCTTTGGAGACGACACCACTGATCAGGGACAGCACCCGCCAACCGATTTGTTCAAGACGAACAACGAGTGGTTTTGGCCTCACGACGACGGCACCGCTTACGGCCAGCTTTGCTGGTCCAATAGCAGCCTCGTGGAGTACCTCAAGGTTCGCGTGAAGGAGCTCCTCGACGCCGACCCCGACGCGACAATAATTTCCGTCTCCCAAAACGACAACGGCAACTACTGCAACGACACCGCCGAGGCCGCAATCATCGAGGAGGAAGGTTCTCCCGTTGGCCCAATGCTCCGTGCCGTCAACGAAATCGCCGACTCCATCAAAGACTCCCACCCTCACGTCGCCATCGACACCCTCGCCTACCAGTACACCCGCCCCGCCCCAAAGATAACCGTCCCCCTTCCCAACGTCATAATCCGCCTCTGCAGCATCGAGTGCAACTTTGCCTTGCCCCTGACGGACGAAAGCAACAAATCCTTCCAACAGGACATAATCGAATGGGGGAAGCTAAGCTCCAGGCTCTACGTTTGGGATTACGTCACCAACTTCGCTAATTACCTGGCACCTTTTCCCAACTGGAGGGTTTTAGGTCAGAACATAAGGTTCTTCAGAGACAACGGCGTTGTAGGTCTATTCGAAGAAGGCAGCTACCAAAGTCCCGGAGGTGACATGGCAATATTGAAGGACTACGTTATGAACAAGGTCATGATGGAGCCCGAAATCGACGATTCATTTATAATCGACGATTTTTTGGACCATTACTACAGTCCTGACGTAGCGAAATACGTCAGAGTTTACATGAAAACCATGGAGGACAGCGTCGATGCTACTGGATTTTACATGGGAGAGAATTTCGGAGTAGGGGCGGATTTCTTGACGGCGGAAGCCTTGGTGAAGGGAGGGCAAGCGTTCAAGGACGCTGCTCAAGTTGTCAATGGAGACGTTTATGAGAAGAGGCTCGGTACGGCAAAAATCGTCATACACTACGTCGTCTTGCAGAGGTGGGAAGAGGTTTGGAATTACGCGGAAGGGGCTGGGGTTGAGTGGCCGTTGGAGGGGACGAAGGAGGAGGCTTTCGACGAGTTTGAGAGGGTTTACAACGAAGCCGGAATCACTCATTTGACGGAGGGGGGGGGAGACATCCAATGGCTGAGGGCCATTGTTTTTCCCGAGGGCGAGGCAGAGTAAATAAATTGTAAAACTACCGGGATCTTGTTCCAGCAAGTCTTCTCCATCTTTAGCAATTTTATTTACGCGAGGTATTTACGCGAGGTTTTTACGCGAGGTTCATGGCCTCGAGCATAGTGGTTCCCAGCCGGGCGGGGCTCTTGGTCACGTGAACACCGGCGGACTGCAGAGCGTCGAACTTGTCTTGGGCTCCGCCCTTCCCTCCGGCAATAATGGCACCAGCGTGTCCCATGCGGCGTCCGGGGGGGGCAGTCATCCCGGCGATGAAAGAAACTACAGGCTTGGTGCAGTTAGCCTTGATCCAATCAGCAGCCTCCTCCTCAGCAGACCCTCCGATCTCTCCAATCATGATTATACCCTCGGTCTCGGGGTCGTTCTGGAACCTGTGTCGTGTGTGAGAGAGAGAGTTGCATGTTTCGATGAGTTGCATGCATTAAGACGAGTAGAAAGTATAGAGAAAATAAATAATGTGCCAGGTGTGTACAAATGTGCAAGCGAGATTATTGTACAAGCGAGATTCTTCTAGCTCGAACAGTTGACCTAATCAAAATCAAAAGCAAAAGCAAAAGGAAAAGCAAAAGCAGATGGCGCTTTTTTTTTTTCTCACCTCTCCAAGCAATCGATAAAGTTCGTACCATTGAAAGGGTCCCCTCCAATTCCAACGCAGGTAGACTGTCCAAGTCCAACCTCACTGGTCTGGTGCACCGCCTCGTAGGTGAGCGTCCCAGACCTTGAGACGACTCCAATTTTACCCTTCTGGTGGATATATCCAGGCATAATGCCAATTTTGCACTCCCCGGGCTTGATAATGCCAGGGCAGTTGGGACCAATTAGGCGCGTCTTGGTGGACTGCTTGAGGTGCCACTTGACCTTGGCCATATCCTGCTGGGGCACACCCTCAGTGATTGCAACAACTAGGGGGATTTCATTTTCAATCGCCTCGCATATCGCAGCGGCGCAGAAAGGCGGGGGGACATAGATCACGGAGGCGTCCGGAGATACACCGTCCACCGCCTCCTTGACGGTATTGAAGACGGGGAGGCCAAGGTGCTCGGTGCCGCCCTTCTTGGGGGTTACACCACCCACCATGTTCGTGCCGTAGTCGATTGCCTGCTCACTGTGGAATGTTCCCTGGGCGCCGGTGAAGCCCTGGCAGATCACCTTCGTGTCCTTGTCAATCCAAACCTTGGCATTAGCGGACATGGAACGGGCCTGGAGCTGACGCCCGAGGCGGAGGGAGGTAGAAGAGCGCAACGCTTGCATTTTTGTCTGAGGATATGAATTGTAGGGATAGGGATGTATAGGGAAATCGCCGGAAGGGGGGTTAGATAACCAAGCAAGGGAGGATTTGGGTTCAGCTTTCTCTTCGGTTGCCAGATTTTTTGTATTGTTTTGGACAGTCTAGACTAAAAACTTGGTGCATTCCTGTCGTCGCTGTTCCAAAATCAGTACGAAGACGAATGCTTACCTGTCGGATTGATTTTTCCGGTGAGAAATTGGTCTGCCCTCCACCTTGGGTTTTTTTCGGGGATCTCTACCAGATTGAGGAATTCAAAAGTAAATCACCGTGAAAAAAGTGTTGACACGGAGTACATATCGAAGACAGTTGCCGGAAGTACAGTTACATTTTTTAGCAAGTCGTAGCTTCACGGAGATCCTTGTATATATGTGAATGATCAGTGGGATTCTCCTTCTAATCGTCCTACTTCCCTCCAATTTATCTATGAGGTTGTTCGCCCCGCTGACGAGGACGATTGAAGAGTCCTTATCCAGCGCTCGTTACACGATCAACTCGGCCCTGGAAGATTATGCCAAGGCCATTGAGGAGTCCATGGAGGAGCTGACGGAAACTATGTTGGGCGTAAGGGCGTTTGAGGAAGGTGAGATATATATATTGCGACATTTTCTGCTGACAATGCTTACAATTATGACAATGCTGACGATGTTGATTCCTTTCCTTTCCTTCTAGGGGCGCGGGTTCGAGAGTACTACAGTAGGGTACTTGAAGGCAAAATCGTCCGGTTGAGGAGCGCTCTCGAATCAAATTATCATATCTTGGAGTCATTGTTGGTGGAATTTGAAATGGTATCTTGTCTCCCCCTCATTGAAGACAATGAAGGTAACGATTTTGTGACGCCCTCTTATTCCTCGGCCACAGCCAACTACAATGATGGGCAGAACATACTTACGCATTTGGTGCGTGATTACGGCGAGGGCAGCTCTGGACACTCTGTCTTTTTCACGGATCGGATCGCACGACAACGGAGCCGAGGTCCGTCAAATGAATTTTCAGTGCTCGTACCTGGTGCTGGTCTCTGTCGTCTCGGTATTGATCTCGCCAGTGCGTTTGAGGGAAGTACCGTTGAGATGAACGAGTCATCCTATGTTATGGTGGCGGCTGCAAATTCTATTGTCAACGGCGTCAACGGCGGTTGGGAGGATAATAATAATAATGATAATGCGCCCCTCGAAATTTTCCCATTTGCATCGGAGACTTTTATAGATGAGATAAGTAGTGAAAGGCGATTCGAACGCATGAAGATTGATGGACGTCGTCGACCCTCAAGAGAAAATATCAGCTTACAGGTTGGAGACTTTGTCAGCATTTATAGCCACGAATTGAAGCGCAATCAGGTGAGTTATGCATGAATGGAGGCATTCCGGGTCGTTGCAAGGATAGAAGTGGCAGTGAATGGTTTTCTTAAATGTGTGTAACGATTCTTGACTTTAATATCCAGTCCTTCTCCTGCTTTGTTGCCCTCTCCCCACTCCCCCAGTCCAACACAACAGCCTCAACCTCTAACCCGCACGTTCTTCTTCACGCTATTTCCTTTTATGATTTCGTAGTACGATTTCGTAGCCACCAATTATTTCATCGACTGTGCTGATAACCTTCTGGAATTCATTATCGTCATTCAGAGTGTGCTGAAGGAGGGGGGAATCTGGATCAACCGTGGACCGTTGCACTGGCACCGGTCATCGAAAATCCGACCAACAGTCGAGGAGATGATGCAGCTCCTTTTAGAATTCGGTTTTGAGATAATGGAATATAACGTTGCCAGTACTGCAGAGAACTACCGAACTAACAGCGATGGCAGCAGCTACACAAAAATTGATCACCAATATTTACCACTGCAATTCCAAGTACGGAAAGTAGGTGGAGGTGAGAACGAGTCTGGGGCTGGGAAGAGAATTTTGAAAGGGCGAGAAAAATCCAAGATTGGGGAAGAGAAACGAAAGAAGGAGAGCGAGGAGATTCCAAAGGAAGTAGAGACCCTAAACACAACAACTATAGAGGAGCTTTGAAGAAGGGAGTTATTCAGAGTGCGAACGAAGCGCAAGTATAGCTGGACCTTGTTGCAGTGCTGGCCTAACTTACTTCCTTTTGACGACGCTAAAAAGTAGCTGTGGGGAGATATTATACTACTTTTTTCGCAGAAAGCATCCTTCCTATATAGTTTCGGCCCGATTGCGAGCAAAATGTCACTTGTTCTTCAGCTGGAATAAAATATATCCTTTCTCTAATTTTGGGGCTGTGAAAAAAATTAAAAATATTTTAGATTTATTACAGTCTTGATTTTATTTATTTACGGCGCTCTTCTTTCGCCAACACTCACCCATACTTATGGTTGTTATTTCAGTAAAACATAGCGATGGCGATGGCTTCCTCTTTGAAACAACTACATCGACATCAAACAACGACCTGATCACCTCTCTCGTCAACATCCACAATGACCGGCTCCGGATCCAGATCCTTGCGTCGAACCTCGTCGAATTGGGGAAATATGGTCCGTCGAAGAAACCGGAAGATCAAGGACTTGATGATGTACAGGAGAAATACAAGTGAGTAGCAAAAAAAAAATTATTTTGCTCTTGGTTCACAACACGTGTTGTAGGGTGTGGGGCGGTGCTGAAGGTGTGCTAGTGTGATCATATAGACAAAATCATCCGTGGACTCTTCTTGACTGGCACGCTTGATTTTCCAACTCCCTACTCATTTATTTCTTTGCTCTTTTTTTTTCTAACACTTTTGCTTTGCTTTTGCTTTGCTTCGATGCGCCCGCTCGCAGCGACGCAAAAATTATCAAGAACGAATATTACCAGGCGGATCCCACAGGTATCCGAACTGGCAATGGCCCCGGTCCTTCCTTAGCAGCCACTTTGAACTCAACAGCCGAAGACGCCTTGAAATACGTTGATAAAAGTCAGGTGCAGGCACGAGTTGCCTTGGAAGAGAGCGTTGTCCGCGACAAAATCGCGAACATGAGGGGCGCGGTGATTATGGCGTATCCCATGGGCTTGCCAGATTTTGACACAGTGAAACTTGTTTTAGATAGCGTTGATGGACTGGACGGGACTGGCGTCGCCCCCCAGATACTTGATGTGGAATCCACAAGTTTGTGGGTGGCGGGTAAGGAATTTGTGAAGGGTCAGAATGTTTCGGATCGACTCGGGAAGAATGAGAAGACAAAGGTGATTGCGAAACTCCAAAAGACAGGGGGTGGACCCCCGGCCCGTGAACCAGCGGTCAGCGAGGAGGAACGGAAGGCGATGATGGCGCACTACTTTAAGAAGCAGGAGGAAATGAAGAAAATGGCTGATAGCAGTGAGGATGACTATCTGAACAGCTCGTGGGCCGACACTGGGAACATGAAGAGAAATCTGCAGGGGCTCGGAAATGTCAGGGCGCCAGGAATGTAATCATGATAAGAAATAAATCATGGAAGCAGCAAACAGGAAGTTGTGGGTGGAGAAAAGTAAATTTTTGCAAGGATGGTGATCTTGGCGACGACGAGAGAGAAAGAGAGAGCGACCGCTGTTTGCATTTGATTGAAATTAGAAATAAAAGACGCCTTAAATGAGTTCTTGCGGGATGCATATGCATCTTCTTCTAGTGATGCAGTTTTTCAAGTTCAGTTTCAGTCGTCTCTTTCAATCAAATAAATTTTTGCCTATTTTGAAGTGAAATACAACGCAAAACCCGCCGTCTTTAGACTCTAGTGTATCTATCATACGGCCAACTACGCCGTGGTTTTTATCATCATTAAAAGCGACTCAGTGTTGTTAACGGCTGCTGAAAAAATAACAAATTTGTGACAAGAAAACAAGCCCAGTCAGGAGGAGTGTTTGACTTAGAGTGCTGTGGGTAGATACTGGCAGTGTAATAGACGACTACAGCTGTCCCCCCGCCACTACTACGACCACCACTACTTCCAGTCAACAAAAGAAACACAATGTCCTCCCACCTCACCCCACCCAGACCAGACTGCTCCCCTCTCCTAGACGAATGCCGGCTCTGCGCTCCCTCTGAAACACTAGAGTACCCCGTGGAGTGCGCTGGCGATAACGACGGCGCAATGGTTATGAAATGGTCCTGTCCCGACCCCACCCCGCCTGATATATCTACACAACTTCTCTCAACTTGCCCACTTTCTGCCTACTCATTACCCTCGCACGAAACCGGGTCGATGGGGTGGTTTATATTCGTCCAGATAATGTTTTTGTTCCTGGGCATAATCGGTTTAGGTCTGGTCCGAAAGGAGTCCGGGAAATTCCTCACAGAGTTTGAGCGAAGGGGACGCGGGGGGAAGTGGGGTGGGGATGGGAATGGGGGTGGGACGGAGATGGCGAAAGTTAAGAATAGTAATAAGAAGAGTAAGCGTAGGGAGAGGGGAACGGAGGAGGAAGAGGTTAGTTTCTTGAAGAATGGGGAGATGGGGGGGGTGTAGAGGAGAGGAGAGGAGAGGAGAGGAGAGAGGGTAAACATTTGTAGGAGGTGTCGGGGAAATAACAATTACGTATTATCTAAACATCCCGAAAGGGGGGCGAAGGGTTTTATAATAGTTTTTATTTCTGTTTTCTTTCATTTTTTCTCGCGCTGTTGCTGTTGTGTCGTAGTTGTGTCGTGTCCTAAGTTCGTCGTTATAATCCTAAAATATATCTCACCCTGCCAACCAAGTCTGTTTTGCTTACCCGCATCCGCATCCGCATCC
>Ga0115556_1000408_pt1 | contig 28303 bp, 15 predicted proteins | sample COGITO_mtgs_1104_5_FD_87282 | JGI IMG/M metagenome (GOLD analysis project Ga0115556, IMG submission 87282) | Pelagic marine microbial communities from North Sea - COGITO_mtgs_110414 | ecosystem: Environmental > Aquatic > Marine > Epipelagic | place: Germany:Helgoland, sampling site Kabeltonne... | reverse complement strand
CTTCCAACCCCTTCCCTTCTTCTTCTTCTTCTTCTTTCCTCCCACCCCCACCCCCACCCCCACCCCCACCCCCTTCTCTTTCTTCTTCTTCTTCCCTTCTCTCGCGTTGGCCCTTCCCGCGCTCCAATAAGCCCCCGCGCTTTGTGGCACACCCTTCCAGAAGCTCTTACCATGGAACCCAGGCATGAAGTATTCTGCATTGTCCTGAGCCTTGGTCTTGAAGCTCTCCAGGCTGGGAAAGAAGGGATCGACGAAATGTGCGTTGCGAGCGATTGCGTCCTTTAGTTCGTTGCCGGCGTTGTTGATGTTGTTGCCGCCTCCACGCTCGCTACTCCCCGGCTTGTTCGGATCGGGGGCAGAGGGGCGGACTACGGGTAGGTCCTGGACATTGGTCATGTGATACGGGTCGTTGATGGCAATTTCCTCCGCCGCCTCCATGCTCGCGGCGACAGTGTTGTGAAGCTCAGCAAAGGCGAGATCAGCCTCGCTGGTGTCGTTCTTAACAGACTCACGACTGTTAGGTGAGAGGCGAGTTTTCTTCTTTTTGCCTGACTTTGACCGATGGTTGTAGTTGCTGTAGTTGCTAGAGGGGCTGCCGCCTCCCCTGAATACGTCATCTTCCTCGTACTCTTCCTCCCCTTCTCCTTCTCCTTCTCCTTCCCCTTCCCCTTCCCCTTCCCCTTCCCCTCCCCCTCCCCCCTCAAAACCATCTCCGTCCATTACGCTGAGCATTTCTTCAATACTACTCATGCCCACTCCCAGATGTTTAAGATCATGATGAACAACAGCCTCAATATCCGTGGTAGGCTCGCTGAGTGTGCTTGTCAAGGTGGGCTTATAGTTATTGACCATCTCAAGAATCTCGGCGTTATTCCTTCGCTGGCTCCTTTCTGACTCCCTCTCCAAATATTCTCTTTCTCTCTCCGTCATGGTTCCATCATCGTTCTTGAGGGCGGCCTGTATCTCCCGCTCCACCTGCTGCATGTAGGAGAGTTTCTCAAAGAGAACTCCACGGGTGCAGAACTTTGAGTAGGTGTCCCAGGCTGCCTTTTCCTTCTTTTGTTCTTTAGTTAGCGGTTTCTTCTTCTTACCGGGCGGCGCAGAATCAACACTTCTGCTACTAACGCCGCTGCCCTTCTGTTTCCTCGCAACAGAGGGAATTTGGTGCATGCTCGTGTCGAATCCGAACTGAGAAAGCTATGGTTGTTAGTAATTATCCTCGTTAACATCGTTATAGTAATTATCCTCGTTGACATCGTTATAATTAGTTTCTCACTCACCTCATCTGCAATCAACTTCCCGTCCTCCTCGCTGACTCCCCCATCTTCCCCTCTCTTCCCCCTCAGCTTCTCCAGATGAAAGTTGAGAGAGTGGCTGACCTCTCCGCCTTCCCCCTCCTTCCCAATATTCCCCGAGTAAAAGTCATCCTTCTTCCCCCTTCTCATCTTCATGTACTCCTCGACCGTCTCAGGCCACCTTTCGATCTCCCAGTCCCACCTCTCCTCCTCCTCCTCCAGCTCCTTCAGAATTCTTTCCCTATTCTTCCGTACCTCGAGCCGCTGGGCACCCTGGGTGGAGAGGACGGAGTCAAGCGACTCAATTGCAGAGAATATTGTCGACGCAATTACAGTATGGGCAGATGGATAAGGGGCAGCGGAGGTCCCCGTCGACGTTGTCGAGAGGATGTACTTGTCGGAGGATTTGGTCAGGGAGGTGGTCATAGCTGTTTGAGTCATGTCAAAAAATCAACTCCTCACGTTCTTTCGGTTGACAAGGAGTGCTTTCTGAACAAACTTCACCGTAGCGTGACTTAGAATTCCCCTCCTTCTAGTACCCTTATAATCTACGGAAATATAGACCTCGAAGAGGGCAGTTAGGTGGCTCTTACAAAGGTAGTACCAATAATCTTGGGCTAACCCTACAGCAAGCTACTTCTTTTCGGTGATAGCGGAAAAAAAAAAACAGCACGTATTTATTTCCCAAAAATCCAGAACTAACGATCACCCGGCAGAGGGGCGGTGTTAATTGAAAAAACAACTGACCCATCATCCAGTTTTGGCTGGGTTGATAAAATAACGATCGACAGCAATGTCACAACTTCACTTTAACCCACAGTCTTCGTTGGGGGCGGGTCCTGAGGACACTCAAGAAGAACAGGGTGGTGGAGGAAGGCAGAAGACAGCTAAGAATGTCAAGGGGGGGGACAGTCCCTTGGGGAAGTCAAGGGGGATTTTGAACCTTCCAAGTCATAAGCAAGGGGGAATGGAGCTGTTTAGGTTCGAGAGCCAAGGTACGAGTTTGAGGATGGGTTGACAGGGAGGGAGCAGTTATTGAGGTGTTCGAGTGTTGAGTTTTCTTGTATATCTTTAGTTGGTGGACTTTTTTCAGCACCCTAACCCTAACCCTTACTAACCCCCCTCCCACTATCATGCGTTTGATCCCCTCCTTCCACCCATTGTGCACCGCCACACCACACCACCCTTGCTCCTCTCTCAACCATCACCCTCACAGACCTTGACCACTTTGAGCTCTCTACCCCTGCCCCATCGAATGCGAAATCAAAAAATAAATCTTCCAAGTTATCATCTATCCGCAACTCTAAGTCCTCCAATCCTGGCAAGAAGGCTGCCGCCAGCAGGAAGTCTGAAAACACCAACATTCTGAAGCAGAGCAATTCTGCGACTGGATTTGGCGCCCCCACCGGTGGCACCCCCACAGGACTCTCCTTTCTCGAAGCAACATTTGGCAGCCGCACTACCGACGCTAGCGTCTCTGCTGCCCATGCAGATGCCAATGACGCTAACTCGCAGACCAATGCGGGTGAAGAAGAAGAGAAAAAACAAAATGATATTTCCCAACCTCAGAGCCGTCTTGCCCACTCCTCCTCAAACACTTTTTTCGCCAACATCGCTGATACACTGAAAACCGGTGAGGACTCTATCAACTTTTTCGCGCAATATGGCAGCAGCTCTCCGATCAAGTTCGTACACCTCGTCTCTGCTACTGTTAAGAGGACGGATTTTCGTCCTTATGACCTCAAAGTTGTCGGGCCGAAGGAAGTTGGCAGCGACTACTTCACGATGAGCAGTAGTGGCCTTGTACACGTACGGGAGGGCAGCCCTAGCGAGTTCATTCCGCTGAGTGAGTGGATGAGACAGAGCACCAACTTTAATATGCTGAGGAGCATCCGTTTCTACAAGTATTATTTGCACAGCAAGTGTTTTAATCTGTGGAGGACGAATGTAAGGTACAAACTTTACACACACCAGAGGAGAAAGATTCAAGGTAAGCTCTTTTTGGCCAAGTATAGCTTCGCCGAGCCGCTATTTGAGCTGAAAAGAAATTTGTTGGAGATCGGTAGCGTAGGGTTGCTGGATCTTGGAATGAAGACCTTTGAGTCTCATCTGTTCATCGAGCACCAAGAGAAGAAGCGGGCCGAAGCGTCGAAACAGTTTGAGAGCGTTTTTGAGCGAATCCAGACGATCGTGCAGTCAGTGTGCGAAAATGTCGCGAACCTCGCCCACAGTAACGACGCTCACGACGGCAACGTGCTTGACCCCTCGATGTTTGCTGCTGCCGAGAAGAACAAGTCGATGGTGGCCATTAAGGCGGAGCAGGCCAAACGTCGACAGATGCTGCAGCGCGCTGAGCAGGAGGCCGGGATGCTTGCCGACTTCATTCGGGCAGTGGACTATCTTGTGGTGGAGTGCCTGGCGGACAAGGCCGTGGACACGACGAAATTTTTCCTCGACGAGCTGAACCAGAAGCGCAAGAATGGGCTGTTTGAGACCACCGTCCAATTTACGGAGACCGGCACTTCTTTTACCCCCCCCTGCCACTCCATTCAAACCATGATTAGTAAGGTAATCGAGGATTACATTGTCACAGTTAACAGTGTGAACCGAGTCGTTTATACTCGACCCTTCAGCGAGCATGTCATGGGAATTGTCAAGGATGCTCCCAATATCCAGCAGATAGTGCGCTCTTCACGCTTCTTCAGATACATTTGTGGAGGTATAAATGAGAAGATCAAAGAAGACTTTCAGGAAGCCGCCAACTACGCCCAGAAAGACATCACGAGCAAGTTCAGGGATATTTACGACGACACCCGCAACTGGAATTTCGACCAGTTCAGGAGGAAGAAGCACACGGTCAGTAGCCTGAAGGAGGAGATGGAGAAGGTCCACAACTATTACCAGAAGCTCGACCAGATGCGTAACAGGCAGCAGAGCGGAATATTGGAGATTGAGAGTAAGAAACTCAAGTTGAAGATGACCCCCATGACAGAGGATAAAATGGAGTCCATGAAGGGACTGGTTCGCGATCTGGCCAGGGCCATGTGCCGCGACCAGCTTAGCAAGTTTAAGCAGCGCATTGGCAAGATTAGTCAGAGACCCCAGCAGCTTCAGCACTTTGCTGGTTATGTGGACACGGCGACCTCCCTGAAGGAGAAGGAACGCGATCTGAACAAGGCCACAAGTGTGGTCGAGCAGATGTATCACCTTCTCAAATCCTACGCCGTTGCGATTCCTCCCGAGGACGAGGTTCAACTTGATGACCTTCACAATGTGCAGGAAGAATACGTTCAGGAGATGGAAGCTGCGCTCTCCTTCAAGGCGGAACGTCTTCCAGAAATGACCAATACCCTGGACGTCTCGATTGCAAGGCTGAACGACCAGTTGATGCAGATCCAAGCGTCTATGGAGGAGGGGATATTTATTGACTCCCAATACTTTGATGATCCATCTGCCGTCCTTACAGAGCTGGATAATCTCAAGATTCGCCTCGAGACGGTCGACGAGAAAGCAAAGACCTACACCAAGTACCAGGAGCTCTTCGACATGCCCATCTACCACTACAAAAACCTCAAGAATGCCACTGATAACTTTACCGTCACTGACACTCTTTGGCGCACGGTCAACCGATGGAATGAACAGTTCGAGTCTTGGATGGGAGACGAGTTTACCACCATCGACGTTGAAGAGGTTGCCAAGGATGTCGCCGTCTATTTCAAGGATAGCTTCAGCATGCACAAAAAGCTGAACACTGATGTGACTGCTAAGCTCAAGGACAAGACCAAGGACTTCAAGGACAAGATGACTGTGATTCAAGAGCTCGGCAACCCCAACATGAAGAGCCGTCACTGGGAGAAAATTTTCGCTAGCTTGCAGCAGAGCTGGTTCGAGGGCATGGACTTTACCTTGGAGGACATGCTGAGCTTTGGCATCCTCAACCACGAAGATCTCGTGAGTGAGGTCTCAGCCGCCGCTAGCGGAGAGGCCCAGCTTGAAGATAGCTTAGGAACCATTCAGCGTGGCTGGGCTGACATGGATTTCGTCTGTCTCAACCACCGAGATCAGGCGGGCATTTTCATCCTTGGGGGATTGGACGACATCTTCACCCTTCTTGAAGACAACCAGGTCACTTTGCAGACCATGATGGGCAGCAGATTCATCATGGGTGTGAGAGAGGACGTAGAGAAGTGGAGCAAGAAGTTGGCTCTCTTAAGCGAGACCTTGGACGAGTGGGTCACTTGTCAGCGCAACTGGATGTACTTGGAGACAATCTTTTGTGCCGAAGACATCCAGAAGCAACTTCCTGTCGAGAGTCAGAAGTTTATTGTCGTCGACAAGATGTGGAAAACAATCATGAAGAGCACCAACGATTCTCCAAAGGTCATTTCGAGCATTGACGAAGGACCCCAACTTCTCGAGCAGTTTCAGCAGGCAAACATGACGCTTGAGAGCGTCCAAAAATCACTGGAAGATTATCTTGAGACCAAGCGAATGGCGTTTCCTCGATTTTACTTCCTTTCGAACGACGAGCTTCTCGAAATTCTTTCTCAGACGAGGGACCCTCACGCTGTCCAGCCGCACATGCAAAAGTGCTTCGACGCTATCAAGAGCATTCAGTTCGGAACTGCCAGGGAAGCCAAGAAAATCTTCGGTTTCAAGGACCCGGGAGGCGAGAACGTCGACATGACTCAGGCCGCGGAAGCTGAGGGTGCCGTCGAGCACTGGCTCACCAACGTGCAGTTTTGCATGCGAAAGGCTCTTTACGACAATTGTCAGATGGCTTGGGAGAAGTATCCGAAAGATGCCGAAGGGCAGATCAGACGTGGCGAATGGCTCTTCGCATACCCCGCGCAGGTTATCATCATGATTGACCAGGTGTATTGGACCGGCGGTCTTGCAGGGGCAATCCGGACAGTCGAGAGCGGAGAGAACTCCAAAGCGATCGAAGAATTTTTGGATTTTAGCCTGCAGCAAATCAACGCGATGGTCGATCTGGTCCAAACAGATCTCACAAAGCAGCAACGGACGATGATGGGAGCTGTCATCACCATTGATGTGAACAAGCGCGACGTCACCAGAACTCACATCAGTGAGAATGTTCAGAGTATTGAAGACTTTGTTTGGACCAAACAGCTAAGATATTATTGGGAGGAGAAGAAGGCCCACCATTCAGTGGCAACCTTCGGAGAAGATTACGACTGCGTTGCTCGTCAGACAAATACCTGCTTCCCGTACGGGTACGAGTATCTGGGTAACGGTCCAAGGTTGGTCATCACCCCCCTAACGGATATTTGCTACATGACGCTCACTGGAGCGATGCACATGAAGCTCGGTGGTGCGCCTGCTGGCCCTGCTGGAACTGGAAAGACTGAGACTACAAAGGATTTGGCAAAGGCGTTGGCTGTTTACTGTGTGGTATTCAATTGCAGTGACGGCTTGGACTTCAAGATTATGGGTAGATTCTTCAGCGGTTTGGCCCAGCAGGGAGCCTGGGCGTGCTTCGATGAATTCAACCGAATTGACATTGAGGTTTTGTCAGTCATCGCCCAGCAAGTGCTGTGCATCCAGCAAGCCATGATCCAGAGTCTTGCTGAATTTGAGTTCGAGGGGAATGTCATACCGCTGCAGCCCAGCTTCGGTGTTTTCATCACCATGAACCCCGGCTATGCCGGTCGCGCTGAGCTACCCGATAATCTCAAAGCGCTCTTCCGCCCCGTCGCTATGATGGTCCCCGACTACCGTTTGATTGCTGAGATTGTGCTCTTTAGTGAAGGATTTGCCAACGCGCTCCCACTGTCTAATAAGATGCAGCAACTGTACGCGCTTGCTAGCGAGCAATTGAGTAAGCAAGATCACTACGATTTTGGGATGCGCGCCGTGAAGAGTGTACTCGTCGCTGCTGGACAGCTGAAGAGAAAAGAGCCTGAGACAGTAGAGGACTTATTGCTGATTCGAGCGATGCGTGATAGCAACGTGCCAAAGTTTTTGGAGCACGATCTACCCCTGTTCGCAGGTATTCTCAGTGATCTGTTTCCGGGCATCGAGGTCCCTTACGTCGACTACGGATTGTTGCAGCAGGCCATAGAGGATTCACTGGACGAAATGGGGCTACAGAAAAAACCCTCCTTCATTAGTAAAATCATCCAGGTCCACGAGACTCAGCTGGTGAGACACGGCATGATGGTCGTCGGAGAAGCCGGGAGCGGGAAGAGTACGAACGTGGAGGTGCTGAGCCTGGCCCTGGCAAAGTTGTTCGAGGACGGGCAAGTAGACAAGGATGGCTTTTACAAGATCGTCGATAGACTGATACTCAACCCCAAGAGTATCTCCGCCGGGGAGCTGTACGGAGAGTTCAACGAATTGACCAACGAGTGGAAAGACGGTATTGTTCCGAAATTGGTTCGCCAGGTCGTTCAAGCCGGCGTTGATGGCAGCCCTAACAGAAAGTGGATCATCTTCGACGGGCCCGTGGATGCAATCTGGATCGAGAACATGAACACTGTCCTTGATGACAACAAGACGCTCTGTTTAGCCAACAGCGAACGCATTAAGCTGCCAACCACATTGCATATGATGTTTGAGGTGCAGGACTTAAAAGTCGCCTCTCCTGCTACTGTGAGTAGGTGCGGCATGGTTTACATGGAACAGGTTCACGTGGGGCTTTTGAGCTTGGTGCGAAGCTGGGGTTTGAACATGCTGTCAAGTGTGCACAGCGAGGAAACAGTCGACATGGTTGTCAATTTGGTTGAAGATCATGTCGTCGAGGGGATCGAGTTTGTTCGCGAGTTTTGCACTGAGAAGGTCAAGAGCGACAACAGCAACTTGGTCCAGAGTTTGCTGAATATGCTTTATTGCATATTGGACCCCTCAAGAGGGTTCCACAGCGACCACCCTCAGGTTAAGACGAACATCAAGCTGTACTTTACGTGGGCGTACGTTTGGAGCATCGGAGCCAACATCGACGATAATAGCCGGGCCAAGTTCAAGGACTGGGCTCAGAGGAGATTCATCGGTATACTGCCGGAGAGCTGTGTGACATTTCTGCAAGACGTCTACGGACATGTGATGAACCAGGACAAGACAACCTTTGTACCCTGGAGCGACTTGATGACGGAATTCCAGTTTAAGCCCGAGCAGCCTTACTTTAATATCATCGTCCCAACCATGGAGACGACGAGGTACAATTATATCCTTAAGCAACTGATGTGCGGGGGTTACAATGTGCTTCTGTCTGGTGAGACAGGAGTGGGAAAAAGTGTCGTGATCCAGCAATTTTTGAATCAGCAGTCTTCAACAAACGACTATGTGAGCCACACCATGGGTTATAGTGCCCAGACCAAGCCGAGCAACATTAGGGACGTGCTCGAAGAAAAGCTGGAGAAGAAGCGCAAGACGTTGCTGGGCCCTCCCGCCGGAAAGAAGATGCTGTTCTTCATCGACGACTTGAATATGCCCAGTCTTGAGACTTACGGTGCTCAGCCACCCAACGAGTTGTTGAGGCAGCTGATCGACCAGGAAGGGTTCTACGACGTCAACAAATTATTCTTTAAGAACGTCGCTGATGTTCTGTTCACTGGTGCTTGTGCTCCTCCGGGGGGAGGCAGGAACGAAGTCAGTCCTCGCCTGCTGAGGCAATTCAGCATGATTTGGCTGACCAGTTTGAGCACCTCAAGTATGACGAGAATTTTTGAGAGTGTTTTGAGCGGATTTTTGAAGAGTAAACTACCATTGATGGCAGACAGTGCTAAAGCAATCGTTGCTGCGAGTGTCGACATTTACTCGAGGGTCGAGTCGGATTTGCTGCCTACTCCTGCCAAATCTCATTACACCTTCAATTTGCGCGACTTGAGTAAAGTGTTTCAGGGCGTTCTACAGATCCAGGGACAGCACGCTCCGGATCTCCCTTCTCTCTTGAAGTTGTGGTGTCACGAAGAATGCAGAGTTGTGAGGGACAGGTTGATCGACGATGAAGACAGGAAATGGTTCAACGACTTGCTCAGAGAGATGCTTGTCACCCATTTGGGAACGGCCTGGGAGATCGAAGAGTTTGCCGATCTCTTGTTCGGAGACTATTTGACAAGAGATGAGAAGCAGTACCAACAGATCAAGGACCCAAAACAACTCCACGACCTGTTGGTGGAATACCTCGAGGAGTACAACATCACCTTTCCTAGCCAAATGCACTTGGTGTTTTTCCAAGATGCCATCAACCATATCAGCAGGATTTGCCGCATTATTCGACAGCCGAGAGGTAATGCTCTACTTGTGGGAGTTGGAGGCAGCGGCAGGCAGAGCTTAAGTCGTCTAGCCTCTTTCATGGCCGACTTTAAGTTGAAGAGCATCGAGATTACCCGAGGGTATGGCAGCTTCGAATTTCACGAAGACTTGAAGTTGATTTTGATGAGCGCTGGCGCCGAGAACCAGCCAACCGTTTTCTTGTTTAGTGACACCCAAATTGTGAAAGAAAGCTTCCTAGAAGACATTAACAACATACTGAATAGTGGCGAGGTGCCCAATTTGTACGCAAGCGACGAGATTGAGAAGATCATCGGAATGGTCAGGCCACTGGCTAAGGCGGCCGGAAAACTGGAGACTAGGGACGCGATTTTGGCCCATTACGTGCAGTTAGTCAGGGAGAATTTGCACGTCGTACTTGCAATGAGCCCTATCGGAGCGAGTTTCCGGACTAGGTGCAGAATGTTCCCAAGTTTGGTGAACTGCTGCACCATCGATTGGTTCAACGCTTGGCCAGAGGACGCGCTGAACTCCGTGGCCATGAGATTTATCGGGGAAAGCGCTAAGGACATTGGTGTCGAAGAATACGTTGAACCTCTGTGCAGCATGGCAGTGACGATACATCGCTCTGTTGAGGAAAACACAGTCTCTTTTTACCAAGAATTGAAGAGGCACAATTACACCACCCCCACGTCGTACCTAGAGTTGATCAAGCTTTACACGGAGGTGCTGCGACAACAGAAAGGGGAAGTATCTGCGAATGAAAGCCGCTACAGGATCGGTTTGAAGAAAATCGGAGAGTGCGAGGTTATGGTGGCAGAATTGCAAGCGACCCTGACGGAGATGCAGCCAGGTATTGCGAAGGCGAAGGAGGAGACAGCGACATTACTGGTCAAGGTGAACAAAGATCAAGAGGAGGCAGACAAGAAACAGGCGATTGTAGAGGTTGAAGTCACCGATGCCAATGCCGTTGCGCAAGAAGTGCAGGCCCAAAAAGACGACGTTGAGGCTGATTTGGCCGAAGCGCTTCCTGCGCTAGCGGCCGCAGTTAAAGCACTTGACTCGCTAGACAAGAAGAGCATCCAAGAAGTGAAAAGCTTTGCCAAACCGCCCGCGTTGGTAGAGTACACTCTGAACGCTGTGTGCTTGCTGATGGGAGTTAAGGAAAGTTGGGACGAGGCTAAGAAACTCATGAACAAACCGGACTTCTTGGTGAGCATGGCGGATTACGATAAGGACAACATCAGCCCTAAAATTGTCAAAAAGCTTAAAAAGTTCATGGACAACCCAGAGTTTACCCCGGAAAGGATTGAGAAGGTCTCAAGCGCAGCCAAGTGCTTTTGCATGTGGGCGAGGGCTATGTACTTGTACGATACCGTGGCTAAGACGGTCGAGCCAAAGAGGATCGCCCTGAAAGCAGCCGAGGACAAATTGGCTGGTGTGATGGAGGAGCTGAACAAAAAACAGACGGCATTGAGAGAAGTTCTCGAGAAAGTAGCCGAGCTTAAGGCGCTCTTGCAGAATACGGAGGCAAAGAAGAAGGCTCTTGAAGATCAGGCTGCCACCACAGCGACTCAGCTGAAGAGGGCGGAACAGCTTCTTGGCGGGCTGGGTGGTGAGAAGGGGAGGTGGAATGAGAGCGCCGATAATCTTGGTGTCGCAATGGTGAATTTGGTTGGAAACATCATGCTATGCGCTGGAAGCTTGGCATACTTGGGACCATTCACTTCGGAGTACAGGAAACAGATGGGAACCGTCTGGGTGGAGAAGTGCAGGGAGAAAAACATCCCCGTTGATGATCAGTTTGAGATGGAGCGGATTCTCGGCAACCCCGTGACTATCCGGGATTGGCAAATTGACGGCTTGCCTGCTGATCAGTTTAGTACTGAAAACGGAATGCTCACTACTATGGGTAGGAGGTGGCCTTTGATGATCGACCCTCAAGGGCAGGCAAATAGGTGGATTAGGAAGATGTGCGCGGACCAGAATCTACTGGTCATCAAACTGACCGAGAAGGACTTCCTTAGGACACTGGAAAATGGAATTAGATACGGAGGACAAGTTTTGTTGGAAAATGTTCAGGAGGAGCTTGATCCAAGTCTTGAGCCAGTGTTGATGAAGCAAATCTTTAAGCGGGGTGGACAGTTCTTGATCCACTTGGGGGATAGTGACGTTCCCTACAGCGATGAATTCAAGCTATACATCACAACCAAGTTGGCCAACCCTCACTACATGCCGGAAGTGTGCATCAAAACGACGATTATTAACTTCACTGTGACGATGAGCGGGCTCGAAGATCAGTTGCTTGTGGATGTCATCAACAATGAGAGGCCAGATTTGGAGGAGAAGAATGCTAAGCTGGTCGTGAGCATCGCCCAGGACCAGAAGACGCTCAAAGAGATCGAAGACAAAATCCTGCACATGCTGGCTAATGCCAGCGGAAATATTCTAGACGACGAAGACTTGATTAATGCTCTCGACGAGAGTAAGAAGACGAGTGTCGCCATCAAGGGCAGGTTAGCAGAGGCAGAGACAACGAGGAAGGAGATTGCTGAAACGAGGGAGGGCTATCGCTCAGTGGCAACCAGAGGAAGTGTGATATACTTCGTGATTGCTAAGCTTGCACTTGTCGACCCTATGTACCAGTACTCGCTCCAGTTTTACAAGTCTTTGTTTTGTCAGAGGTTGGAGAAAAGTACTAAGAGTGATGTTCTCGAGGAGAGATTGGACAACATGATGCATGATGTAACGAGCAGTATGTACGTCAACATTTGTCGCGGTTTGTTTGAGGCCGATAAGATGTTGTACAGTTTTTGTATAGCGACGAGCATCAAGATGCAGGCTGGTGACCTCAGTCCGGTGGAGTGGAAGTGCTTCATGGTGGGACCCGGGACGGCTGATAAGAAGACCCTGGCGGTCCACGGTGAGGTGGAAGGCTGGTTAACTGCAGGAAATATCTGGAATGATATCGTCATGATGGAAACGACCATGCCACACCTGTTTGGTGGCTTGGTGGCTGATTTGCAGAAGAATAGCGAGGCCTGGAGGGAGACTTTCTTTGACACGCCTTCTCCGCAGGACGCCGAGTTACCTGGGGAGTGGGCGGAGAGATTGACGTCGTTCCAGAAGTTACTTGTCCTGAGGGCCTTACGGATCGAAAAATCCGTGTTCGGAGTGAGATCATATGTTGTCAAGGAGCTGGGACTGTCTTTCGCTGAGAGTCCAACCTTTGACTTGAACGCTTGTTATGAAGATAGTACCAACTTGACACCATTGATTTTTATCTTGAGTCCAGGAGCAGACATCAACGATTATCTGTTGGACCTTGCCAAGAAGAAGGGAAAAGACACCCTGAGCAGTCGGGGTATAATTTCTCTTGGCCAGGGTCAGGGGCCAATCGCTGAAAGATTGATGGGCAACGCGAGGCAGACAGGAGACTGGGTGTGCCTGCAGAATTGTCACTTGGCAGTGAGCTGGCTGCCAACCTTGGAGCAGTTGCTCGAGCAAGCTGAAAACAAACCGGAGGATACTCATGATGAGTTCCGCCTGTGGTTGACAAGTATGCCTAGCCCTAAGTTCCCTGTTCCAGTCCTTCAGAACGGAATAAAAATCACCAATGAGCCGCCCAAGGGGTTGAGAGCCAACCTGAGCAGGACTTTCACCGATATGAAGGCGAGCGAATGGGAAGAGAGCAGCAAGCCAAAACAATTGCAGAAGCTGTTGTTTGCGGTTGCGCTTTTCAACGCCAATATTTTGGAAAGGAAGAAATTTGGGGCTACTGGGTGGAACATTCCCTATGGCTTCATGAATAGCGACCTCAAGGCTGCACTGGAGCAAGTTAGGATGTACGTGGAGGAAGCGCCCTCGGAAGACAAAATGCCTTGGAGAACTTTGAACTTCATTGTGAGTCAAATTGTCTACGGTGGTAGGGTAACGGACAAGATGGACAAGTTCACCATCAGCAGTATCTTAAGCAACTTCTTCGACTCTAATTTGATGGAAGTTGATGGGTTTGCATTTAGCGAGGGGGGCGAGTACAGGAGTCCGGCTGCACCAATTGCGAAAGACGACGTGGTGACTTTCATCGGCGACTTTCCTGAGGTCGATCCGCCTAGCGCTTTCGGACTTCATGAGAATGCGGACATCACATTCCAACAGAAGGACACGAAACGGATGTTGGACACCATAATCGACATGAGTGGTGGTGGCGGCGGTGGCGGCGGAGGCAGCGATAGCGATGGAGAGGTTGCTGGCATTGCAGGAGGAGTTCAGAAGAGGATGATTGACGAGTTCGATCTGAGGAGGGGGCACCCACAGACTTTTAGGAAATTCCAGGGCAAGATGATCAGTACCGGAGTTTTCTTAAGTCAGGAGCTGGTGAGGTTCAACGAGCTAATCGCTGTCATGCGAGTGACATTGAAGGATCTACAGAGGGCGATCAAAGGTTTGATTGTCATGAGCGGGCCCTTGGAGGAAATGTACAACAACTTTTTGTTTCAGAGAGTGCCTTCTCAATGGGAAAATGCTGGCTATCCGTGCTTGAAGCCGTTAGCCAGCTGGACAGAGGATCACTTTGCGAGGCTGTCATTTATGGGTGGGTGGCTCACCGATGGACCCCCCAACGCTTATTGGCTGCCTTCCTTCTTCTTCCCCCAGGGATTCATGACAGCCGTGAAGCAGACCTACAGCCGTGAATATAGCATCGCCATTGATATCTTGGTGGTCGGTTGCGAGGTCACTGGCATGAACGCCAACGAGGTAAAAAAGCCACCAAAAGACGGTGTTTATGTGTACGGGCTTTTCATGGAAGGAGCACGGTTCGACAGGGACAAAATGCTCATCGAGGAGAGCCACAATGGCGAGTTGTTCGACGAGATGCCTTGCTTGTGGCTCAAACCCAGCAAGAATGACGAATACAAGCCGCAGGGATGCTACGACTGCCCCTTGTACAAGACCAGCATTAGGGCGGGTACGCTCAGCACTACTGGTCACAGTACCAACTTCGTTGTCTCGTTGGCTATCCCCACGTCCAAAAAAATCAACGAAGACAACGGAGTTTGTGATCACTGGGTCAGGAGGGGGACAGCTATGTTGTGTATGCTCGACACGTGAGGAGGAAGAAGGGAAGGAATGAAGGAATACACAACAATTGTTTGGTTACTGTTTAAATTGCAAAATGGTTTGACGGGATTACTTATACTACTTACTTAAACAATCACACACAAGAGGGAGGGAGTAGTTTTCAGCTTCTTTTTTTTCGTCGTGGCATTTTCAATTTTGCTTAGGCCAGCCGAAGATTTGGCTACACTCCTAAGTTTTCCTCCCCACCTTTCAGAGGAGCTTTACCGGGATCTTTATAGCCCATCGTGAATAAGAGACCCGAAGAGATCAAACCACAGCACCTTGCTGCCGCCACGTCGTCATATATATAGCCCCTGTGAATCAAACACAGAGCAAAACAGTATGACGAAGGCGTTCATATTTTCGATAAACTTCTTTCTACTCATTGTGTGCGGTTTTCAGCCATTACCGCGTTCTGTCTCGTCCTTAAGCAGGCACCGACTGTTGCTGTCTATGTCTCCGCCTTCTTCCATAGCTGAAAATGAGAAGGGGACAGTGGTTGTTGCGGGGGCCACAGGTTACATTGGCCGATACGTCGTAAGAGAAGGTGAGAACACTTCATCCCATCCAGCATCGTGGAAGTTTGCGCTGGTTTGATGCTAACTATATCACGAAAACTACAGCTGCTCGACAGGGGTACAAGACGGTTGCGTTGGTTCGATCGATAGAGAAGGCGCTCTCCCCACAGTATTCGGAGTATCTGTCAAACCCGAACACTACAGTTAGGCAGTGTGACGTGACTTCAGAGGCTTCCATCGAGTCGGTTATGTCGTCCCTCGATTCTCCTCCCTCTGCCATCATCTCCTGCTTGGCCTCAAGGACAGGCACAAAGAAAGACTCGTTCTTAATCGACTATGGCGCCTCCTCCAACCTTCTTAAAAGCGCTCGAGCTTACTCTGCTCATTACACACTATTATCTGCGTTCTGTTGCAAGAATCCCTGGCTGCAATTTCAGCAGGCGAAGCTCAAGGTTGAGGCGGAAATCAAAAGCCAAATGGACAGTTCATGGAGCATTGTTAGGCCGACAGCCTTTTTCAAGAGTGTTAGTGGTCAGTTGGAGGTTATTCAGTCTGGCGCTCCGTTTGTGATGTTTGGAGACGGGTGTGTGACCCGGTGCAACCCTATTTCAGAGTTCGACCTTGCAAAATATCTCGTTGACTCAATATCTGATAAATCCCGCCACTCCAGGATAATCGATTTGGGTGGTCCCGATGAGCCTTTGACGATGAAGAAACAGGGGGAACTGCTCTTTTCTGCCTGCGAGAAGAAGGAGTTTTTTGTCTACGCTCCTCTGTGGCTGTTTGACGTGATTATTGATGCCCTGGACTTTTACGCTCGCTGGTTCCAGTCTGAGGCTATTGAGGATGCTGCTGAGCTGGCCCGGATCGGGAAGTACTATGCGGTAGAAGATATGTTAACGACCGGTGGTGAGGGAGGCGGCGAGAAATACGGAACGATGACTTTAAAAGAACACTATGAGAAGATTGCGGTGGAAGGGCAGGAATATGATCCTTATACCACAGTATTTGGCAGTGCGAGCAGCAGCTAAGTAGTTGAATGAAAAGAAAGGAAAATAAACAGAAGCTTTTGTACCACAGCCAGAGCGTTTAGTGACACAACCATACTCTGAGCCTTTCTCTGCGAAAACAGCACCACTCAGTTTTTAACACTTTTAACAGCCAGCACAATACAACAAGTCTTATCAATATTCAAAGTCGTCTTCCCCCTCGCCACCTCCCACCTCTTCCTCCTCTCCCCCCTCCTCTTCGAAGCCCAGAACCTTATCACTGAATTCCGCACCATTCATAACCCCCCCCTCCAAGTTCACCTCGTCTCCGGCTAGTAGAGCTGCCAGACAGTTATTCAGATCATCGTCACTCATAGCCTCCCCCTTCTCCCTCAGCAATTTTACAAGCCCGCCCCATTCAACCTCTCCAACTCCTCTCCTCCCAATCTTCCCATCTGTCGCCGCAAGCACGCTAAATGCGTCCTCAATGTTGTCCTTGCTGACCCCAAACACGGGCTTGTGATTGGCAAACAATTTTACAAAAGTGTCCAGGTCAACCTTGGTCTGCACCTCCCCTGTCTCAGTGAATGTCTGGTACTTTACCTCCGCAATCATGTTGGTAATTTCCTCTTCGCTTGGGTAGAACCCGAGCGCCCTCATCATGTTGGGAATCTCATCCAAGTTAATAAAACCGGTGATCTTTCTGGCTTTAGTGGTCCTCTCCCCCTGGGTTCTGAGCTGGGCATAATAGAAATAGTCGACGAGGTCCTCGTATGTCTGCTCGTCAATCAAGTCTTTGAATATGTCCTTTCCTCCAATCCCCTCTCCGTTTTGCTCTGCCTCGATCTCTTGAACGTCCAAAGCATCGGTATTGACCTGCCAGATGTTTACGCACCTATCTGTCTTTCCAGAAGTCATTAGCCATCTGCCGTCGCGGCTGTTGTCCATGCTCGAGATCTCACTCGGATGGGCGATCAATCCCATGCACTTCCTAGGGTTTCCATCTAATGGCAATTTCATCATCCCAACAACCTTCTCCCCAGTAGAGTAAACGACAAATTCGCTTACACCATAAGCGTTCTTTTCGGGGTCAATCTTTGGCAACGCCTTCATACCATTCAATGGCCCTCCAAATGTGGGGCTCAAGCTCGTTCGCCGGCAGCTCTTGTTATCCGCATTCCACTGTTTGAGCTTAAATTCATCATTGGCAGTGATAACCCTGTCTTCGAAATCACCCCCAAGGAGAGGATGCCACAGGCAGCAAGTGGGGACGGCCGTCTGCTCGATTCTGATAGGGTCGTTTCTCAGCACTACGCCGTTGGTAAAACTGCTTGCTGCAAGGTCATACTCCACAAGAAACCTGTCCTCTGCAACCGACACAAGTGCCATCCTGCCGTCTTCGCGGGTCGCGAACTCGAGGCCAGTGATGGCAGCTGTGTGACTCCTGTGTCGTCCAGTGAATTTCCAACCGGCATCAGATCCACCACCGGAAGAAGATTGAGCCACAGAAGGAGGAGACTCTGACCCGTCCATTTCCGGCCCGGGATGCGCCCCATGTTCATAATTGTACAAACTGACGTAGTGGTTTGCATCGGCTACCGCTAGCCATTCCCCATCCCCACTAAACGAAAGGAATGTAATGCAGGCCTCCCCATTATTAAAGTTGGCGACGTCCTGCATGCTCTCAGCGTCGGAAATCTTAAGTGACCCCGAGGTCATTCCCACCGCCAAGAATTTTCCGAGGGGGTCGAATTTGACGGACGAGGGACGTAAAGTGATAGCCTGCTCGTTGCTAAGGCTCTGTACTGTCAGCAAACTCTTACCGACGATGTCCCAGAGCTGCAGCGTCCCATCGTGGCAGGCAATTACTAGGCGATCTAGAAGGGGGTGCGAAGCAATAGAAGGCACCTCGTCCCCGATTCCTTGCACAAGGAGAGCACCTCTTCGATTTTCAGGTTCGATCTCTGCGAAGAGACTCGCCTCCACACCGATGACATAAGACGTCCGAGTACCTATTACAAAGTCTGGCACGTTGAATTCTGCTCCACCGTTGCCACCGGCACCATCTCCACCTCCCCCTGTTCCATTCATATCGATGGCGGCGTCGCCGGTATCCTCAGCAAAGCTCACGCTCGTCACAGGACCTGCGTTTAGATCCTCAAACCAGGCGACAATTCTGATCGAAAAGTCGTAAAATCTAACGGCTCCGTCAGCACCAGCGACAACAAGGTAGCTTCCCATCGTGGAGAGCCACTCAATGGCACCCTCACAGAGTTTAATTGACTTGACAAGAGTCTTGACTGGGTTGGTTTCAACTGCGCCATAGAAACCCTCTTCGCCTGCGACTTTCTTTTCCTCCTCACTCTCAGTGTAGTCTTTATTATTTCTCTCATCACCATTCTCCTCTCCGGCCTTATCCCAGAGGATGACTTCCCCACCTGTCGTCCCGGTCATTGCTTGGGTTGTCTCCGGCAGGAAGATTGTCTTAATGAACTTGCCATGTCCCGGAGAACTTGATGACTTCCGAGCGCTCGTCGGCGAGTAAGCAGCGAGTGAAAAGTTTTCCCAGGACCAGAATATCACCGCACTAGGACCGTTCGTGACGATCTCACGAACGTCCATTGGATTGAAGGCAATGTGGGTGTGAGCATTGTGGCTTCCAGTTACTCCTGGAACGACCGAGGTATATAGAGCAGTGCTGGTATTGATGTTACCAGTGGCACCGTTGTCAACCGTCCACTCCCACAGCTTAATATCCTGTTCGCCCGCTTCTCCATTGGCACCACTGCACTTTCCTAGAGTCGCCACAAACATGGCATCAGAGCTCATTGACAGGGCCTCCACACCATTCTCATGCGGTGAGTACAGAGTTTTCACAGGCGCGCCAGTCACGCTGTCCCATATGACAACGACGCTCTCCTCTCCAGCGTCAGCTGTGACGATCCACTTTTTGTCGCTGCTCACGATGGCAGAGGTGATGGGATTGCAATGTCCCTGCAGCACCAGCTGAGTTCTGGATTGGTAGTCGTAAATTATCCCCGTGTGGGCAGTGGCGTAAAAAATAGCAGTGCGGGTGGGAGAGGACAGCGAATGAACCCCGCAAGAGTCATTGAAACCGAAAGACCACGAAAGCTGGAGGGCTGGTGGAGAGGGGCTCATCAGGACAAATAAATGGGGAGCAAGGGGAAGAAAGAACACAAAGTAGCTTTGTCAAAAGGGATCTTAGAGATAGTCGAGTAATCGGCGACTCAAACGGCCAGGTGAATGGTCAGAAAGAGACAAGTAGTGCCAGACAGACAGAGCAACAACTTTGCAACTCCAAAAAGAGGAACTTGACAAGGGTGGGAAAGCGGTTCGTTTGACGGTGAATTACGTCGTGCAGCCAGAGGAGAGTAGCAGAATGTGCTTTTGTGAAAACGTTCGACGCTGGAATAGAACTATGGCGAAACGAGTGCTGTTAACCTCAGTTTGCTCTCGGGCGAACAGCCAAAAACAGTGGAAGTGTTTTCACAAAAAAAAAACAAATTAATTCTCACTGTCCTCAGTAACCCGTTGAAATAGACACCAAGTGATATTTAAAAAGAGCCCAGTACACCGACGTATCAATACGCCTCAGACGACTCCAGGAAGTTTCTGAGCAGCTTTTCTTTTTATTGCCGTACCCCCATGCCCGACATAGACCTGGACTCGTTGGGCCAGACGCAGTTACTCGACCTTTTACATCGACTCCAGCAAGAGGAAAACTCCCTCGAAAAGGAATGCAAGCAGCTTAAAGTTGAGGCAACTTCACTTAGTAAAGAGTATGAGCACTTACTGCTGGAAGGAAGTGTGGAGACAAGCAAGAAGCAAAAGGAGGAGGAAACATCTTTTGAAAAAGAGCGTAATAGAGTTCGAAGTAGGGTCGAGGTGCTGACGAGGGCTGTGGAGAACAAAGAAGGGCTGAAAAACATTTCCCAGATTCTTGATGACATTTCGGCTGAGACGAAGGAGCTAGGAGGTGCCAAGCTGCTGCTGCAACAACTGTGTAGCAAGCAATATCTGAAACAGGGAGTCGAGGATGCCGTGGAAATTAACGCCGCCAAAAAGCAGAAAGAGAGGGAGAAGAATACTGTCAAGCCGAATATTGATGGACATAGCACCTTGCATAGGGGGACGCAGAACTTGTTCAATACCGGGCAGAGAAGCATGGAACACGAGGTCATGGTAAAATCTAAGCGATGAGCCGAGATCATTGGTCTTGGTGTATTTGTTTTTTTCCGTTGATTTGACGTAATAAAGTAGAAAATTGGCGCATATGAAAGTTGGCTTAGGGCCCAAAACTACTCTGCACATTCAAGTAATGTCATTAAAACCGTCCATAGGAGCGCATACGCATAGCCACCTCAGGTCAAGGAGACCAACTGAACTTTAACCTGTGATATGCCAGTCAATCGGTTCCTTCCCCTTCGCCACCAGTGCCTCGTTGCAACGAGAGAAGCACTTGCTTCCTATGAAGGGCTCATTTGTTTTGGTGGCGCCCAATGGACTTGGGTGCGATGAAGTGATGATTGTGTGCTTTGATTTATTGATGCGTTCGCACTTGACGAGCGCTTTCTTCCCCCACAGTAGGAACACAATGCCAGAGTTGTTCTTGTCCAAAATTCGGATCACCTCATCAGTAAATTTCTCCCACCCTTTGTTCTTGTGGCTGTCTGCCTCACCACGGCGGACTGTAAGAACGGCGTTTAGCATGAAAACACCTTGATCAGCCCACCCTTTCAAGTAACCATGCGATGGCTTAGTTATACCCACGTCGCTCATGGCCTCTTTGTAGATGTTTCTCAGTGAGGGGGGGATTTGAATGTTCTTGCGAACACTGAAGGACAAACCATGCCCCTGCCCCGGTTGGTGGTAAGGGTCTTGGCCGACGATTACGACCTTTACGGAAGAAAGAGGAGTATAATTGAACAAGGAAAACACATCCTCCGGGGCGGGGTAAACAGTTTTTGTTTTCCGCTCTCTCTCAACGAATTCTGCCAGTGTCTTAAAAGAAGAGCTTTTCGAGGTGTACTGACGAAGTGCTGTGCTCCATTCCTCATCCTCAATAAGACTGAATAACGCCTCGTGCGGCTGCATTTGCGTGCTACTCGTGGGACTGTTGTCGTTACCGTTGCCGTCTACACTGTCCTTTTTTTTGTCTTTATCTGCCACCTTGGGCTTCTTGACCTCTTGGAAGTTTGCCCCCTCATCGTTTGCAACGGCGGGGGCCTCCCGTTTCTTCGTAACGGCCGGTGTTAGGGCAGCATCAGACTCTGACTTAGTCGAGGTGAAGAATGAAGTAATTTTCTTCGTCATTATTCCTATGTGGTTGGTTGACACGGGGCAAAAAGAGTTCTTGGTGGGAAGATGGACTTTGCCGAGTTGATTGAGGGCTCAGTGAGGAGGACGTTAAGAGATCCGACGATAGAGCTCGTTAGATGTGGTACAAACAGGGGTTCGACGAAAAAAATCGTGAGAAAAAAAACCAAAGTGTGCCTGCACCCGAACAAAACTAGCCTTCCTTTTTCGAGCTTTGAAAACAAACCCCGGGGAAGCAATTTGGTACGTTTGCGCTTAAACTCACATATCTAGGCTATCCTAGATGATGGAAGTGCCATGCGCGTGTTCTCTCTCTCACTGGTTGTTTCAGCCCTCCGCAGGGCTGGAACGAAGCCGCTCGCCGTCCAGATTTTCGGAGCTCCCCTGTGTGTCTTCCTATCAATAACGAGAATTTTTTGTTTGTATTCATGGCTGATATGTAGTGAATTGGCGCTTGCGTTTTTTAAATGACCGTTCACTGCCTAATTCTCTTACACTCGCTCCCTTCAAAATCAAACGCGCAGGAGTAAAAAGCATCTCTTTCCCATTGTAACATGTCTATGATATTCGATGAATACGGGCGGCCCTTCATTATCCTGAAGGAGCAGCAGGCCAAGGCCCGGATCAAGGGCTTGGAAGCGCAAAAATCCAACATCCTGGCTGCGAAGGCAATCAGCTCTGTGCTGAGAACGAGCCTTGGACCCAAGGGCATGGACAAGATGTTGGTGGACCAAGATGGGGAGGTGACGATCACTAACGATGGGGCTACTATTTTGGAGCGCATGCAGGTGGACCATCAGGTCGCCAAATTGTTGGTTGAGCTGAGTGCTTCACAAGACAATGAGATTGGGGATGGCACCACCGGAGTTGTTGTTTTGGCCGGGGCTTTGCTGTCCCAGGCAGAGAAGTTGCTGGATCGCGGAATTCACCCCGTCAGGATCGCCGAAGGCTACGAGGCCGCCTGCGAGGTCGCTATTAAGAGGTTGGGCGAGATTGGCGACCGTGTGGAATTCACCAAGGAGAACACAGAACCTCTTGTCACCACAGCAATGACCACTCTCAACTCTAAAATCATCAACGTCAACAGGCGACAAATGGCCGAAATCGCCGTGAACAGCGTCCTGGCTGTCGCCGATTTGGATAGGCACGATGTCAACTTCGACATGATTAAGATGGAGGGGAAACCTGGAGGGAGGATGGAGGATACAGAAATGGTCAAGGGAATTGTGATTGACAAGCCCATCTCACACCCTCAGATGCCAAAGGAGATCAAGGACGCTAAACTTTGCATTTTGACTTGTCCGTTTGAGCCCCCTAAGCCAAAGACCAAACATAAATTGGATATTACCAGTAAGGAGGCCTACGAGAAGCTCTATGAGCACGAACAAAAATATTTCACAACCATGGTGCAGCAGGTCAAGGACTGTGGCGCCAACCTGGTCATCTGCCAATGGGGATTTGATGACGAGGCTAACCACCTTTTGTTACAGAATGAGCTTCCTGCAGTCAGGTGGGTCGGCGGAGTTGAGCTAGAGTTGATTGCGATCGCTACTGGTGGCAGGATCGTACCCAGGTTCAGCGAGCTCAGTAAGGATAAGCTCGGCAAGGCGGGTTTGGTGAGGGAGGTCTCCTTTGGAACCAACAAGGACAATACTATGATCGTCATTGAGGATTGCGCCAACAGCAATGCTGTCACCGTGCTTGTCCGAGGAGGCAACAAGATGATTGTCGAGGAAGCCAAGAGGAGCCTGCACGATGCCATGTGCGTTGTCCGCAACCTCATCACGGACAATAGGGTTGTTTATGGCGGGGGATCCGCGGAGATTGCATTGAGGTAAGTAGCTCGAATTTTTCGAATTCTCATCGAAACTGGTACGGACGACCGTAGATTTTAGTTTAGTTTTGTAGTTTTGGTTTCAGTTTTGCTTCCAGTTTTGCTTCTCCTCTAATCCTTTCCCCTCCCATCCAACCACAGTCTCGCCATCAGTGAGCATGCTGATAAGGTCTTGGGGACCGACCAGTACGCCATCCGAGCCTTCGCGGACGCCCTCGACGACGTCCCCATGGCTCTCGCCGAGAATTGCGGTCTTTCACCCATCGAGGAGGTCGCATCTGTGAAATCCCGACAGCTCAAGGAGAACAACCCTTTCCTTGGCGTTGATTGCAACCAGACAGGAACGAGCAACATGAAGGAACAGATGGTCTTTGAGACCCTCATCGGGAAGCAGCAGCAGCTAAGTCTAGCGACACAGGTCGTGAAAATGATTCTCAAAATCGATGATGTCATCTCCATGGGACAATACACGTAAAAACACACGTCGTGGGTGGGGATATTGGGCTGAAATGGGGTGGGTGAGAGAAAGTGCTAATGACCATAAAGCTGCAATACAAGGGTTTGGCAAAGCTAAAGCTACACTGTTCTGCTGTTCTCTTGTCTATATTATTTTTATCATTCATCATTCTTCGTCGTCGTCACTAATAATTGAATACTGATTCTGCTGGATTGCTTCCTCGCCAAAATCAAATTCATCATCACCTTCGATGCTTTGGAACTCACCCCAATTATCATCAGTGCTTTTTTCATCACCACAGCAACCGCCCACGCCGACGCCGACGCCGTTCTCCCCGAACCTCAACCCAATCCAACAAAAATTTTCGAAGTACTCTCTTCCCTCAACTTTCGTCATAGTTTTTCTCTCTACTCTGCTAGAAAACACGTTGCGTTGGGGCGGCCACAATACATCCACCATTCCTGAAGAGCAGACCTCAAAGACCTTATCCCAGTCGTCTTTTCCCTCCTCAACTGTGTAGCTCGTGAAAACAACATCAAGGCTTTTCTCAGGGGGGAGAAGAGAGAGGTAAGACAAGGTCGGTATCCAGTCGTCGTAGCCCCACAGCCCGGAGTTGAACGAAATTGCGAGATCCGTTCGGTCTGTGGGGGGGGCAGAAGGAGAGGAGAGGTAAACGTGATAAAAGTCAGAGAAACATTTCACAATGTCATTACCTCGGCCGTTCTCACATTCGTTAGAAATAAGCGTTTTCCTATGCAGCTTCAGAGGAATCATCGGACCGACCAAGTTTATTGTGATATCTATATTTTCATCATCACCGTCATTGCTGGTGCTCCTCCTAAGAAAGTCGCGAACCCACCGGAAGACGGGGTTGAAAAGGCGCTTCACGTCAGATGTCTCCACCACATCCGCGCCTACACAGTCGATAGTGAGTTTCCTTCTCTGCCCTGCTCCGGGGGCAATCTCCGAAAGAGTAGCCAGCCTGGCAAGAGCGTGACATATTGTCGCAGAACGGGAGAGAAACTTCGATGACTCAATGGCCTTTTCGCTTGCGTCCATAAACGCTGCATAAGGTGCTGGGGGAATTATTGGATGACTTCTTTCCAGGTTTTTTGTGGGGGCTACTACCCTTGCTGACAGCGACCCACTGCTGACCATCTTGGAAAAGCCAGCATCCAGTTTGTTGATCAGGCTGGGATTTGAAAGGCGAATGGAGGAAACTGCGGATGATATTTCTGAAACTGTTGGGGGCGGAGGCGGTTCGACGTTAATCTTTGCGACAACTTTCGGAGGGTTTGGCGACATTGTTGATATGGGTGTATCCTCTCTTCCCCCTTTGTCTGTGGTGAGAAGTCTCCCAAAAAAACTTCAAAGGAGTGCTGATATTGCCAGGACGAGCACAAATGATGTCGCGTCACGTTTTAAAAATTAAAAATCGGAAAATTCGGGGGCGGAAAAATGTGACTGATGATCTCAATTTCGGTCAGGGAGCCAAGACTATCACATAGCCACCACAGATAACTAACGAATTAAAGAATGGCCGAGGTGAGCTCTTAGGACCACTTCGTCATATTTCCCGCGCCGATATGGGGGTGCCTTCCCTCCTAAGACAGAATCTCACCCCTCCTTCACTCCCTCCCCCCTCTCTTTTCACAGCTTGCTGCAGAAAATAAGATGGTTTCGCTTGTAAGTAATCCCCCCCTTGATGCATAATGCGCATATTCTTGGCGAAATCATACCAATTTTTTCGGTAGCAGTGTGCTGTGGCCGAAGGACGAACGAGGCAAAAAGAAAAAATCTCTGGCACTCTAGCATGCCGTGGTCCGCGGAATAGCCCTGCGAACTCGGAAAGCACCCCCTTTTTAGCCCGGAAGGCACTCCCTCCCCCCATTCGCCCCCCCCTCGATGTGTGTACTGAGGAAACAAGCTTCGGCACTCTTGGTTTGCACTTTGCATTTTTGTCAAACAGATTGTCTAACCCCTTACCTCTTCTTTCTCTATTTATTGACCCCCCCAACCCAAACCAAACCCCCGCGCAGGTCTCTATGGACGGAGACTCCTTTCAGGTTCCCGCTAACGTTGCTGAGCTTAGCGTTCTTGTCAAGTCCATTTGTGAGGACAATGACGATGACGAGGAGGAGCAGGAGATTCCCCTGCCAAACGTTAAGACAACTGTTCTAGCCAAGGTGATTGAATTCTGCAAGCACCACCACACCACACCGATGAACGAGATTGAGAAGCCTCTCAAGAGTTCCGTCATGGGAGAGGTCGTCCAGGAATGGTACGCCTCGTTTGTGTCTGTTGAGCAGGAGATTCTCTTTGAACTCATTCTTGCTGCCAACTACATGGACATCAAGCCCCTCCTTGACCTGACTTGTGCGACTGTTGCGTCCATGATTAAGGGAAAGACCCCCGAGGACATCAGAAAGACGTTCAATATCACGAACGACTTTACTCCCGAGGAAGAAGCTCAGGTTCGCGAGGAAAACAAGTGGTGCGAGGAGGCTTGAGGAGGCTTGAGGAGGCCAGGAGGCCGGAGCCCTTATAAGTTAGTAATGTTTTTTGTAGCAAATTTGTTTACTTACCCAACCTTTGGTGACCACTTGTTTATTGTTAAGTGGTTTCAGTGGTTTCAGGTGGCAGAAAGAAACGTCCCAAGTATTAAAACATTTTTCTCAGCAATTACGTATTAGCAAATTAAAAGCTCTGCACACTTTCAGTTTTTGTGCTGACAACAACCTCAATAGTCTTTGTCTTGATCTCATAATTGTCGTCATCGTCACTATCATAGCCATTGTTGAGTCCAACCCTAATGCTCTTCTCCTGGTTGTATTGCTCAGTGAGCTTGGCGAGAACGCTACGAAAAGCGTTCCTATCGCCCCTCTTCTCGGCAGTCTCCTCGAGGTATAGCTGGCGCGTGCGCTCCTTGTCCGCCTTATCGAACTGTCGCTCATATCGCTTGAGATTCTTAACAACTTCTGCCTTCTCTTTCTTTGTCAGCATATTCTCGCGGGGCCTCCACGCGAACTGGTAGAACGTCTCGAAAGATTGCTGGTGAAGTTGCTTGCCCTGGAAGGTCCAGAGGATATAACCGTTGTCCATCTGGAACTTAAAGTGTCCACCTCCGATATCCTGGGTTACACAGCTGGCAATGGTTCGGCCGCTGGGGTCCCAGAAGATGGCGTTCATCCTGTAGTGCTCCTTAGTGGCGACGAGGTGCTGGTTATCGACGTCATAAAACTCCAAAGATCCGCTGCTATTTGCACCTAGGCCAGCCATTACAACGTTTCCACCCGCTGGAGACCACTTGACTGCAGTGCAGTTCTTCTCCTTGAGAGTGACAAGGAGGTTAAGCTCCTTGGTTTCCTCCACAACCGTCTTCTTCCCTTTGGTGGTTACGGTGGTCTTGTTCATATCATAGAAGCTTACGTTCAGCCTGACATCCTTCAACGTCTCGCCGTGTATGATGGCGAATCGACTCCCCCTAGGCTCCCAATCAAAGTTGCTGACAGCATCACTCATTTTCAAGTCCTCCACAGGGATCCCGGGATCACGGAGCCGAAATAGCTCCAGGTTGTTGTAAAGGGTCTTCTTACTCTTGGTATGGCGGAGGGCCTTCACGCCAAGGAAGTCTCCCTGGGGATGCCAGATGAGGTTGCACTTGGACACGTTGAAAAGGTTCTTCTGGCGGAGGGCTTTGCGGGACGGGATCTGAACAAGGTCAACATGAGCAGGCGCATTGCCCCGCTCAGGGGCCCAGTAGGCGATGATGTTGTCCCCAGGACTCCAAGCAAAGTCGGCGACCCCAGCAGTTTGAAGCGATTTCTTATCCAACAGCTTCATTCCAGGGAGCTCGTAGATGGTGATCATATCCTTACTCCGGCGGGCAATGTAGCTGTCATCATGACTCCAGAGGAAACGAGGGGGTTCGACACCCTCCTCAACCTCGATCTCTTTGGGGTAAGTGTCAAACGATCGAAGAAGTGTCCCTGTTTTCACCTCCCAGATCTTGATGGCATCCAGTGGTTTGTCAAAGTCAGAGAGAACCTTCTGAGAGTGCCAAGAAGTCATCATATATTTCTCGCAAGGAGAGAACTCTACAAACGCCACATCACTGTGCTTGAATCTCTGTAACTTCTCGTAGTCTTTCCCACCCCATACAATTACTCCCTTCTCAGGAATGATGGTCGCAACATAACTCCCCTTGGGACTCCATTCCATGTAATCTGTGCACCAACTTTTCTTCTGTGCTAGCTCCCTCTCCCCGCCGTAATCAAGGATAGGATCCCTCTGTCCATCTGACCAAAAGACCTGCATCTCATTGGCGTGGCGAATGCAAAATTCATCGCGCTGTTCAGAGTCAAGAAGCCAAGCAGTCGTATCCACGGGAGGCTTGAATTCAACAGGGGCAGGCACGCTGTACTGAGCAGGGACTGACGAAAGCTGACGGGCAGCGTCTGGGGATTTGTTGTCGTTGTTGTTGTTGTTGTTGTTGTTGTTGTTGTTGTTGTTGTTGT